>BNJS01003879.1_pt1 | contig 256930 bp, 335 predicted proteins | sample 8540461 | NCBI WGS metagenome assembly BNJS01 (sample SAMD00202454, study PRJDB9452) | human saliva metagenome | isolation source: human saliva | place: Japan | reverse complement strand
GATTGAGACACGACACTAATACCTCTTTTGGGAGTGTGAAGACAAAGGTTCACATTGAAAAGCCAATCAAACTTAAGAGTTTTCGAATTTCTGCTCAAGCTGAAAAAGTCCCCAGGACTTTCCTCGCTCTCGAATTTCTTGGCTCAGGCTGAAAAAGTCCCCCGGACTTTTTCACTCCCTCAAATCTTTCTATTTTTTTCTTCTACTAGTATAACAAAAAAAGGGAAGAAGGCAAACTTCCCTGTTTAGTCATTTTCTTGATTTTCTTCCCAGTCGTGGTAGGCAGCATAGAGCTGACTTTTATTCCACTGGTAAAACTTAGCAACTTCCTTGATAGCTTGATTTTTCTTCATACCTTGTTGGATGCGGGCTTGGATTTCTAAGAACAAGTCCTCCTCGTCTTTTTCCTCCACATCCTGACTGGCACCTTCAACAATGAGAAGGCATTCTCCCTTGAGTGGCGTTTCAGCGATGCTTTCCAGCAATTCAGAAATGGTACCTCGTTTGGTATTCTTCATAGATTTTGGTCAATTCTCTGACCAAGACGACCGAGCGGTCACCGTAGACTTCTAGCATATTTTCTAACGTATCTGCCACACGGTGAGGCGATTCATAGAAAATCTGAGTTTCAGGATAGTCTTTTTTCGAGTCAAAAAATTGCTTTTGCTGGCCTGATTTTCTCGGTAAAAAGCCGTAAAAGATATGTGGCTGTGGCGCTAAACCACTGGCAATCAAAGCAGAAATTCCTGCAGAGGCACCTGGAACAGTGACAACTGCAATCTCTTCCTCAATAGCTGCCTTAACCAAATCATGACCAGGGTCTGAGATGCTAGGCAGACCCGCGTCGGATACCTGAGCAATACTTTGCCCTGCTTTCAGGAAACCAATCAAATCAGGAATCTTTTCCTTGGCATTGTGCTCATGAAAACTGATCTGCTTGGTAGAAATGTCAAAATGCTTGAGCAGAAGCCCTGTATTGCGCGTGTCCTCAGCAGCAATCCAGTCCACTTCTTTCAAGGTCTGGATAGCTCGAAAGGTCATATCATCTAGATTGCCAATCGGCGTTGCCACTAGATACAGCTTGCCATAGGGAGACTGCCCCTTAAAACTTTTTTGAATCTGCATGCCTACTCCCTGTATAACAACTCGTCACAGAACATACATTCCTCGTCCTGCTCTCGACGTTGTCCATAAAAATCATTACATACGTGAAATCCATCTTTGATAAATGCGACGGACACTTTCACGAACATGCTTAGCCTTGACAGGAGCATCTGCTTCCACCTCACCCAAGCGTTCTCGCAACTTACTATTTTCCAAGCGAAGAGCTGTATTTTCCTCTACCAGGCTCTTGAGATTTTTCTTGATGGCTTCCACATCGGCCAAGGTTACCAATAACTGTTGGGAAAAATCATCCAGCGCGTCAAATAATTCTTTTTTGTCCATAAAACAGCCCTTTCCTTTCTTTATCATTCATTTTTGAGTTTATATTTCTTTTAAGACCAGATATTCCATGGCATTTTGAAAGCTGACATTAGCTTGCCACATTTTTCTAGCTTCTAGCAAATCTTGTAGAATCACCCTTACTCTTGCTTGCAGGAGGTCCTGCCCACAGAGGACTTCAAGAATCCGTAAAACCTGATCTTGTTTTTCCTTGTCATCTGCCAAGCTAGCTAATTTAGCAACTTGCAAATAACTTTCTTTTTTCTTAGCCACTAACCAAGTCAGCAGGCGTTCACTTTCATCGACCAAGGTCCAAAAGCTTGCCTGATTAGCCAACTTTTCTGCTTCAGCTCGCGATTGACTAAACTGAGCTAGGAGAGTCGCTTTTTTCTTAACCAGTCCCATTTGTTCTAAGAGCAAGATGAGCTTCTCTTCTTGTTTTTTAAAGTGAAAAATCTGGGTCCGACTTCGGATTGTCGGTAAAGATCTTTTCCTCATCGCTGGTCAAGAAGAAAATATAAACCTCACTCTGGGGTTCTTCGATGACCTTGAGCAGAGAATTAGCTGCATTAGGATGCATTTTCTCAGCTTGCTCGATAATAAAGACCTGCTGCTGGCTTTCAATCCCTGCTTGGGAAAACTGCCCCACCAATTCTCGAATCCGTTCTGTCTTGATGACCTGATTGACTGGCTTAATCAAAGTGACATCGGGAAATTCTCCCTGTTCAATCAGCTTACAATTTCGGCATTTCTCACATGGTAAAACACCTACTTTATCTGTACAAAAGAGGCTCTTAGCTAAAAATTGCGCCATTTCCAAGCTTCCAAAGAAACCTGAAAAGAGATAGGCATGATTGAGCTGATTTTGTTCTAGGATACGTACAAAGCGGTCAAACTGGGCTGGTTGCCAAGCCTTTAGTTGATCTTGTTTCATTTTGGCAAGCCCATTCTGTCAAACAAGACAGCCTTGGCAGTTTCCACAACCTGCTCCAAAGGGAGACTAGCATCAATCTTTACAATGCGATTTCCCTCTTTTTCCAGAAGAGAAAGGTAGCCTTGACGAACTTTTTTATGCAAGTCCAACCCTTCCAAGTCCAAACGATTGACCTCGCGATTGCTATTAGCAGCAATACGAGCCAGTCCCTCTTCCACCTCAATGTCAAAATAGAGTGTCAAATCGGGTTTAAGGCCATCTGTCGCAAACTGATTGAGCCAATCAATGGCGTCAATATCCAAGCCACGACCAAATCCCTGATAGGCAAGAGAACTATCGATGAAGCGGTCCATAATGACCAACTTGCCAGCTTCAAGTGCTGGAAGAACTTTTTCCACCAAGTGCTGTCTGCGACTAGCAATATAAAGAAGCAACTCTGTCTTCGCATCCATCTGAGTATGACTTGGGTCCAAAATCACTTCCCGAATCTTCTCCCAATCAAGACTCCTCCTAGGTTCACGGGTCGTCAGCACCTCTACCCCTTTTTCCTCTAAAATTGGGAGCAGAGCCTCTAAAACACTGGTCTTTGCCTGCTCCCTCTGGTCCCTCAAGAGAGACTAAAAATCCTTTTGACATGTCTAACTCATTTCTTTTTTACTACTTCTATTCTATCAAAAAAATAGGGGTTTGTGACAATCTTTTTGTCTTCTCATTTAATACTCAATGAAAATCAAAGAGCAAACTAGGAAGCTAGTCGCAGGTTGCTCAAAACACTGTTTTGAGGTTGCAGATGGAAGCTGACGCAGTTTGAAGAGATTTTCGAAGAGTATCAACCATCATAAAAGAGGCAGACAAAGCCACCTCTTATTTACCTAGTTCTTGTGTTCGTCTGTAGGCTTGACCAACTGCATCCATGACTGTTCCTCGAAAAGCATGCGCTTCTAGGCTTGCTACACCAGCGATAGTCGAACCGCCTGGGCTACAAACTTGGTCTTTTCAATACTCCAGGATGTTGCTGACTTTCTAGGACCAATTGTCCAGCTCCTACCACAGTTTGAGCCGCCATTTTCAATGCTGTTTCTCGTGGTAATCCCGTCTGAACACCTGCATCTGCCAAGGCCTCAATAAAGAGATAGACAAAGGCTGGTCCACAGCCTGCAAGACCTGTCGCTGCGTCGATTAAACCTTCCCCTAGTTCAACCAAGAGACCAGCCTTGGCTAAACAGCTGACAAAAAGAGTTCACTGTCCTCAGCCCTGCAATTAGGAGACAAGGCATAACTAATCACTCCTTGACCGATAGAAGCAGGGGTATTTGGGCATCATACGAATAATTCTGTGTTGACTTGGAAGAAGACTAGCGAGTTTTTCTCCAAGGTCAATCCAGCTGCCATGGAAATCAAAAGAAGACTTTCTCGTTTTTTTCAAGGATAGTCTGGTATTGAGAAAGCAAGTCTGAGAAACTGTGCAGGCTTTACTCCTAGAAAAATCACATCTGCTTCTGCGAAAATTTCTTCGTTGCTGGAAGCCTGACCACCAAAGTCTGCAATGAAAGCATCCACCTTGGCTTGACTACGATTGGCAAGGAGAAGGTCATCACCCGTCTTAGCCTGCAAAACAGCCTTAGCTAAGCTAGCACCCATATTCCCCAAACCGATAAATCCAATCTTCATCTCTTACTCCCTTATCTGCCCGTCACCAGTAACCACATACTTGTAGCTAGTCAACTCTTTCAAGCCCATGGGACCACGCGCGTGCAGTTTCTGAGTAGAAATCCCCATTTCACAGCCAAGACCAAATTGGCCACCATCTGTGAAACGAGTTGAGGCATTGACATAGACAGCTGCAGAGTCCACTTGATCTGTAAAGTAAGCTGCAGCTTCAGCATTTTCCGTCACAATGGCATCCGAATGATGGGTACTGTGGGCTTCAATATGCGCAACCGCTTCTTCTAAACTGCTCACAACCTTAACAGCTAGGACATAGTCTAAAAACTCAGTATCAAAGTCTTGTGCTCTAGCTGCTTGGCCTGAAACAAACTGACTTGCTTTCTCATCCAAGCGGAATTGAATTGGTTCCAGATCAGCTTCTTTTCGCTCTGCAACCAGCACTTGCTCCAAGCGAGGAAGGAAGCTTGCTGCCTTGTCTTCATGAACAAGCAGAACCTCCATGGCATTGCAGACAGAAGGACGACTGGTTTTGGCATTGTTGATGATAGACAGGGCCTTGTCTTCGTCTGCGTCCTTATCCACATAAACATGGACAATTCCAGTCCCTGTCTCGATAACAGGTACGATCGCATTCTCAACCACGGCATTAATCAAGCCAGCCCCTCCACGAGGAATGAGAAGATCTAAATAACCCTTGGCCTTCATCATGGCATAGCTGCTTTCTCGGCTAGTATCTTCCACCAGTTGAATCACATCTGGGTGAATAGTCGTTGTCTCCAAGCCCTTCTTCAAGACTGTGACAATAGCATGAGCTGTTTGATAGGCATCCTTACCACTACGAAGAACAACCGCATTTCCACTCTTGAGAGCCAGAGCAGCCGCGTCAGACGTCACATTTGGACGGCTTTCATAGATAATACCAATAACCCCCATAGCCACACGTTTCTTGGTGATAACCAAGCCATTTTCAAGATGATTGGTTTCTAAAACTTCACCGATTGGATCTGGTAAGGCAACCACTTCACGAATCCCAGTTGCCATTGCTTCTATACGTCCTGCATCCAAATAAAGACGATCCAGCATCACATCTGAAATTTTACCCTTAGCAGCTTCCATATCGAGGGCATTGGCCGCTAAAATCTCCTCAGTAGCTGCTAATAAGTGATCAGCCATGGCGAGCAAAGGCTTGGTTTTTTTCACCTCTTCACTAGCTGTGTTGATCGATTTTTTAACAGCCTGTACCTGTTCAAATTGTTCTTGTGTACTTACCATAGTTTACCTCTAAAATTCTGTAAAGAGTAGTTGGATTTCAGGAGTAATGGAAATCCAGTCATCACGGTGAATCAAGACACCCTTGGCTTTTTGAGAACGCAACATATCCTCCAAAGCAGATGCTCCAAATTGCACACGTCCTTTTCCAAGTGATTTTCCACTTTCCTTGTCAAATACTGTCACGATATCACCGTAAGAAAAGGCTCCTTCTGCTTCAACAACACCAGATAAAAGGAGACTCTTGCCATGTTGAGAGAGAGCTTCTGCAGCCCCTTTATCAACCCAAATAGAACCTTGGCTCTGAGCATAAAAGGCCAGCCATTGTTTCTGAGTACGAAGTCCCTTCTCTTGCGCAACAAAGTAGGAACCATCCTTGGTCTCCTCAGCTGCCTCAATCATGGCATCTGTCTTCAAGGATGAGCAGATATAAACAGGAACTCCTGATTCTGTCGCAATGGTGGCAGCTTTGATTTTTGTCAGCATACCACCTGTCCCATTAGACGAACCTGCTCCACCAGCCATATCAATAATCTCACGATTGATGGTCTCGATTCGTTCCAAGCGTTTGGCTCTTGGATCTGAATTAGGATTTCCTGTATAGAGACCGTCTACGTCTGTCAAGAGGACCAAAAGGTCAGCTTGGACCATGGCCGCAACCTGAGCACTCAGAGTATCATTGTCCCCAACCTTGAGCTCATCAATAACGACACTATCATTCTCATTGATGATAGGAATCGCCCCACGGCTAAGTAGAACTGACAAAGCCTGATGGGCATTTTTATAACGGCGCTTATCCACAAAATCATCCTGGGTCAGTAAGATTTGTGCAGAAACGATTTGGCGCAAGAGAAGATTGGTCGTGTATTCTTCCAACAAAAGCCCTTGCCCTACCGCTGCTGAAGCCTGTTTATCAGCAATCTTAGTCGGACGCTTTTTAAATCCTAAGGCCCCAAAACCAGCCGCAATGGCACCTGACGACACCAAAATCAATTCATGACCAGCCTCGTGCAACATAGCCAACTGTTGGGTAATAGCCTTTACCTTACTACGTGATAAACTTCCATCCTCATTCGTCAGAGAAGAAGTCCCCACCTTAAAGACAATCCGTTTGTATTTCATAGTCTCACTCCGATTCTTCATATTTATCCATTATAACATGAATGACAGAAAATAGAAAAAGAGTTGATAGGAAAAAAAGGTCGAGACAAGTCATCTCAACCTTTTATCACGTCTAATTCTTTTCTCAATCTCTCCAATGTTTCCTTAAAACATCTCTGGGATATCTGCTGTAAATTCCAAAGGTCTCACCTGTTCTCGGATGAGTAAAACCTAGAGTCTTGGCATGAAGAAATTGTCCATGTCCCTTTCAAAGTGTCTTACGCGGACCATAGACTTCATCCCCAGCGACTGGATGACCGATATAAGCCATGTGAACACGGATTTGATGGGTGCGCCCTGTCTCCAGTTGCAACTCCACTAAGCTATAATCACCAAAGCGTTCCAAAGACGTGGAAAACGAGTTACCGCAGGCTTCCCTTTCGCAGTCACAGCCTGTTTTCTTACGGTCTTTTTCACTCCGACCAATCGGCGCTTCAATCACACCACGATCATTAGGGCAGATTTCCATGAACAATCGCCCAATATTTGCGGAGAGACTTTTTTTATCCTTGAGTTCTTGAGCAAGTGCTAGATGCGCCTCATCATTTTTAGCAATCATGAGAAGACCTGACGTATCCTTATCAATACGGTGAACAATTCCTGGACGCAGAACCCCATTGATACCCGACAAGTCCTTAATATGATACATGAGGGGCATTTACTAGGGTCCCACTGGTATGACCAGCACTCGGATGCACAACCATCCCCTGAGGCTTGTTAACGACTGCCACATCCTCATCTTGGTAGATGATTTCTAGCGGAAGATTCTCAGCCACATACTCTAAAACCTCTGGTTCTGGCACATGGTAAGTGACAACATCGCCCTCTTGGACAGTGTATTTAGCTTTCTTGACTTGGCCATTGACCAAGACCTGCCCTGATTTGATTTGTTCATTCGCGAGACTGCGTGATAATTCTGTCAAATCCGACAAAGCCTTATCCAAACGCAGGCCACCAGTTTCAATTTTAATTTCCATTTATTTCCTCTTTTAGCATTACAATCAATAAAATAATCACTCCAACAGTCAGATAGCTATCTGCCACATTGAAAATTGCAAAATTGATAAAGTCAAGGTGAAACATATCCACAACAAAGCCCTGACTCACCCTGTCAATAAAATTTCCAAGACCACCTGCAATGATCAAAGTCAAACCCAAGACCATCCAGAGTGAGTCCTCCATGTGCTTTATGTAGATACCAAATGGTACCTACCATAACGACCAGTGTAATAATAGCAAATAACCACTGCTGGTCTTGTAACATGGAGAAGGCTGCCCCTCGATTTTGCAGGTAGGTCAAGCTAACGAAGTTGGGAATCCAAGAGCGCACTTCACCCAGTGGAATCTGCTGGACGATATAGGATTTGACCAACTGATCCAGCGCAATCAAAAGCAGTACAATGACTGCCACTATTCCTCTTTTTTTCATGATTTCCTCTTCTGATTAAAATATTCTTGCATGACTTCTACGAAAAGAGTCCCAGCTTGACTAAGCTCTACTTCTTCACGTTTAACATAGACCATGCGATTATCTAGATTATCCTTGAGACGAATAACTGTAATACCATTGACACTATCACTATCTAAAAATCCAGAACCTGTTGCATAGGCGTCCGTCCGCTCCAAAATACCATTCAAGGTAGCACGGTCTGTCACATTAAACATCTGTGAGCTAGCGCTGGTATCGACAAAGTTCTCCGAATAATAAAGGTACTCGTCTTTCTCTTGAGTGAAACGAACCGTTGGTAGATCCGCTAAATCCTCCATGACCAATTCCTCTTTCTGAGCTAAAGGATGCCCCTCACGGAGATAAATGTGGGTATGGAAAGGGAATCAATTCAATGACCTCCAGACCTAGCTTTTCAACCCGCTGCATAATCCCCTTTTTATTTTGATTGTTGAGGTAGATAATCCCAATCTCACTATGCCCTTGCGCTACTTCATCTAAGTATTTGAACAGTAGTCGATTCAAAAATACGGAAGTTCTTATAATCAGGATAGCGCTCTGAAAAAGGCCGTAATGGTTGGTGGCAAGAAGTCATAGTGCTGACTAGCAATGGAAAAATTCATCCTTTTTCTTCCTCAGGATTGGCATACTGATTTTTGAAAAAATATCAAATCCTTTAACCAATTCTTGCGCTTTTTCATAGAATTCCATACCACGACGAGTCAAGAAAGTCCCTGAGCTGGTCCGACGGAAAAATCTTAAAAGCCCAACTCTTTTTTTCCAAATCACGAACAGAAATAGACAGACTCGGCTGACTAACATACATCTTTTCAGCAGCTTCACGAAAAGTACCACTATTGGCAATAGCCACAACATAGCGTAATTGTTGAATGTTCATCTTCTACCCCCAACTTCTTTATCTTTTCATTATACCATATTTTAGAAGTTTTCCATCGAAGAAAAATAATGTCACTCATAAAATTCATCTACACTAAGAAAGAAAAAATCATGGGTAGCAAAACAAAAAAATAGGCTCTCCGAAAACTCGGAAAGCCTTATTTAATGCTACTTCTAGCTTCCTCGCCTTTACATTTTCAAGGCTCGGGATAAAAAGGTTCACTGGACCTTTTTATTTAGCGATTGGGTAAACAGAAACTTGTTTTTTATCGCGTCCTTTACGTTCAAAGCGTACTACGCCTTCAACTTTTAGCGAACAAAGTATCGTCTCCACCACGTCCAACGTTTACACCTGGGTAGATGTGTGTACCACGTTGACGGTAAAGGATTGATCCACCTGTTACAGTTTGTCCGTCAGCTGCTTTAGCTCCAAGACGTTTTGCTTGTGAATCACGTCCGTTTGATGTAGAACCTCCACCTTTTTTTGTGGGCGAAAAAGTTGCAAGTTGTTAAGAGTCATTTTTTTAACATAATGTTTTCCTCCGTGTTAGTTTTTCTGTGATAACTCTGGTTTGGACGAACTCAGAAGAGTTCTCCGATAAGTTTGCCATACCTAAGAAAAATGATTCAAAGAATAACTGGGTCATTTCTCTCTGGTGTGAAGGAAGATCTTTTGGAATTTCAACCATCAGATAGCCACCTTCATCTTCGTTTAATTCTAGGATTGGTTCATAGCCTGCAAATTTCTCAATAGAATTGATAAAGTTAATGGCAAGCGTAGAAACCGATGCACACACGACATCTAAGCCGTATTCGCCACTCTCGGCGTGTCCAGTAATTTCCGCACTCCTCAGCTCGCCATCTTCGGCTCTCTCAAAGACTGCCTGTATCATGTGTTCTCCTTAAAATTAAGCGTTGATTGCGTTGATGACAACTTTTGTATATGGTTGACGGTGACCTTGTTTACGGTGGCTACCTTTTTTAGGTTTGTACTTGTAAGTAACAACTTTCTTTTGTTTTCCTTGTTTTTCAACAGTTCCAACTACAGTAGCTCCAGCAACAAGTGGAGTTCCGACAACAGTGTTTTCACCACCAACAAGAACAACTTCGTTAAAAGTAACTTCTTGACCAGCTTCAACGTTCAATTTTTCAACGTAAACTGCTTGACCAACTTCAACTTTAACTTGTTTTCCGCCAGTTTTGATAATTGCGTATGTGCTCATTATGCACCTCCTATGATTTTTATGGGTTTCCCCGAATTTTTGTGAAGACTCGCCTAGCATCGTGGGACGAACCACTTAAACTTGAATAATCAAGCAACGATGTTCGTGCGGTTGCACAGGAACGTGCATAGTCAACTCTTCAAGTATAGCATATCTCCTATTTTCTTACAAGTAATAACACCTAAAATGAAGCTTTTTCTTTTACTTTTTTCCGCCACTTGGCAAAAAGCATGCTGAGGTAAAAAATACTCATCATAATAGGAACACCAAGAATGGTCTTTTCATGATAGAAAATCGTCAAATAGGCTGAAAAGACAACGCCAAGGACAAAACTACTAAGCAGGCTAACAAATATGAATCCTTCACGCAAAAAAGGTGTGTGCTTGGTTCGGAAATAATCTCCAAAAGCTAGCATGGTCCGTTTGATATTTCCTGTCATAAAAGCGTTATTATAGGCAATACCCGACACTTCTCCAAAAGCAGTTGTCACCAATCCCATACAGAAGGCCAAGGGCGGTACTAGATAGATATTATCTACAGTCTGCGGCACAAAACCAATAATGATTGATAAGATTGCCAAAGGAATCAATGACAAAATTGGCTTTTTCACAATTCTCAATTTTTCCTTATAAACAGTTAATAAAAAGACCCCCATCATAAAAGCTAGCAAGGTGAGAACCTTGTCCCTAACATCTGAAACATTATTTTGAATTAATTCTACTGAAAGAAAGACGACATTCCCAGTTTGTCCAGCTACAAGAGTATTCCCTCGCACAATAAAACGTATAGGCATCTACATAACCTGCACAAAAAGTCAAAAAAAGCGCTAGCCTCTTAGACTGACGTGATATTTTTCTTATAGGTAATAACCTCATTTTCCCTCCCATTTCATTTACTCATCTCATTATTGTACCACTTTCTTTGGAAAAGACCTAGTAGCTTATTTGAAATTTTTCACCCTCTGTTGGATAGTCCCGTCTATCTATGTTATAATGAAAGAAGGATTTGAAATCGGAAAAGGAGTAACTATGCTTAAATTAGGTGTCATCGGAACAGGGGCTATCAGCCACCACTTCATAGAAGCAGCCCATTCCAGTGGAGAATACCAGCTGGTCGCAGTCTATTCTAGAAAACTAGAAACTGCGGCAACCTTTGCTTCTCGCTATCAGGATATCCAACTCTTTGATCAAGTAGAGGACTTCTTCAAGAGCTCCTTTGATGTGGTCTATATTGCCAGTCCAAACTCCTTGCATTTTGCTCAGGCAAAAGCTGCCTTGTCTGCTGGTAAACACGTCATTCTTGAAAAGCCAGCTGTCACTCAGCCACAAGAATGGCTGGATTTGATTCAAACAGCTGAGAAAAATCACTGTTTTATCTTCGAAGCAGCTCGTAATTACCATGAAAAAGCTTTTACTACTATCAAAAACTTTTTAGCAGACAAGCAAATTTTAGGGGCAGATTTCAACTATGCCAAGTATTCTTCCAAAATGCCTAACTTGTTGGCTGGGGAGATACCAAATGTCTTTTCAGACCGTTTTGCTGGTGGAGCTCTTATGGATTTGGGGATTTATCCTCTCTACGCTGCCGTTCGTCTCTTTGGAAAAGCTAAGGACGCGACCTATCAGGCTCAACAGCTTGACAATAGCATTGACCTAAATGGAGACGGAATTCTCTTCTACCCTGACTTTCAAGTTCATATCAAGGCTGGAAAAAACATCACTTCCAATCTTCCTTGCGAGATTTATACGACAGATGGAACCTTGACTCTCAACACGATTGAGCATGTTCGCTCGGCTATTTTTACCGACCACCAAGGCAATCAAGTCCAACTCCCTATCCAACAGGCTCCTCATACGATGACTGAGGAAGTCGCTGCATTTGCACACATGATCCAGCAACCAGATCTGAATCTCTACCAAACTTGGCTGGAAGATGCAAGTTCAGTTCATGAGCTACTATATACTATGCGCCAGACTGCTGGCATTAGATTTGAGGCAGAAAAATGAAAACCAAACTACCGACTGAATGGCAAGAACTGAGTGACCAACTCGGTTTCCAAGAATTCACTCCCATTCAAACTCAACTATTTGAGCCCCTTCTTGCTGGAGAAAACCTCCTAGGAGTGAGCCCAACAGGAACTGGTAAGACCCTAGCTTACCTCCTACCAAGTCTTCTCAGACTACAAAGGAAAAAAGCCCAACAACTCTTGATTCTAGCACCTAATACTGAGCTTGCTGGACAGATTTTTGATGTATGTAAAACGTGGGCTGAAGCTATCGGCTTAACTGCCCAACTCTTCTTATCGGGTTCGAGTCAGAAACGCCAGATTGAACGCCTAAAAAAAGGACCAGAAATTCTGATTGGAACCCCTGGTCGTATCTTTGAACTAATTAAATTGAAAAAAATCAAGATGATGAATGTGGAAACCATCATTCTAGATGAATTTGACCAATTGCTCGATGATTCTCAGATACACTTTGTCGAGAAAATCACTCACTACGCACCTCGTGACCACCAACTCGTCTACATGAGTGCGACGACCAAGTTTGACCAAGAAAAAGATTGCGCCTAACACACGTACCATTGATCTCTCTGACCAAAAATTGGACAACATCCAGCACTTCTACATGCAGGTAGATCAACGTCACCGAGTGGATATGCTACGAAAACTAGCTCATGTTGAGGATTTCCGAGGTCTGGTCTTCTTTAACAGCCTATCAGACCTTGGAAGTGCAGAGGAAAAACTACAGTATCGGGATATCTTGGCTGTTTCTCTAGCTAGTGATGTCAATGTCAAATTTAGAAAAGTCATCTTAGAAAAGTTTAAAGACAAGCAACTAACCCTACTTCTTGCAACTGACCTTCTGGCTCGTGGGAATTGATATCGATAGCCTAGAATGTGTCGTAAACTTTGATGTCCCAAGAGATATCGAAACCTACACTCACCGTGCTGGACGTACTGGCCGTATGGGCAAGGAAGGTTATGTTATTACTCTCGTAACCCATCCTGAAGAACTCAAAAAACCTCAAAGAAGTTTGCAAGTGTACGTGAAATTGTCCTAAAAAATCAAGAACTCTATATCAAATAAGGTTGGCTCTCGCCAACCTTTTTCTTATCCCCAAGTAATTTCTAATTGATAGCTGGCAAAGGGATGTCCCTCTTGATTTTGTAGTTGATAATCTAGTTCAATCTTTTGCCCATCAACTTGATAATGGCTCGTTTGGATGATAAACTCCTGCATGCCCATAGGTGTGGGAATATAGGCTAAACTATCACTATCCTTTAAAAAGCGCATAATGGTCTTGGGATTGGAAAATCGGCTCATCACCAGTTCTTGACCATGAAATTTAATCACTACTTTTTCCTTTTCCTCATTATAGAAAAGCAGGTAGCTATAATCTCCCTTTTCATGCACTTCCACATCATAAAGCTGATCAATCACTTCCAACTGCTCATCAAACTGAATCGTATTTCGCATCCGAATCTTCACATCAGGTCCTCTTTCTTGTCTCTTGTCCTACTATTTTACCAAAAACTCTAGCTTTTTGCTATAATGGTCATATGAACGAAAAAAAGTATTCCGTGACCCCAGTTCACAACTACATCCATGTCAATAATCAAATCATCTATGACTTGATTAATACAAAAAGAATTTCAACGTTTGCGTCGTATCAAGCAACTGGGAACTTCCAGTTATACCTTCCACGGTGGAGAACACAGTCGCTTCTCTCACTGTCTAGGAGTCTATGAGATTGCACGACGTATTACGGAGATTTTTGAAGAAAAATATCGTGAAGAATGGAATCCTGCTGAGTCTCTATTGACCATGACCGCTGCTCTCCTACACGACCTTGGGCATGGTGCCTACTCCCATACTTTTGAAAATCTCTTTGATACAGACCATGAAGCCATTACTCAGGAGATTATTCAAAGTCCTGAGACAGAGATTCACCAAGTCCTGCTACAAGTGGCGCCAGATTTTCCAGAAAAGGTAGCCAGTGTCATTGACCATACCTATCCTAACAAGCAGGTCGTGCAACTCATTTCCAGTCAGATTGATGCGGACCGCATGGACTATCTCTTGCGCGACTCCTATTTTACAGGAGCTTCTTATGGAGAATTTGACCTGACTCGGATCTCTGCGAGTCATTCGCCCTGTCGAAAATGGTATCGCCTTTCAGCGCAATGGCATGCATGCTATCGAAGACTATGTTCTCAGTCGCTACCAGATGTATATGCAGGTTTATTTCCACCCAGCAACACGCGCCATGGAAGTTCTCCTACAGAATCTTCTCAAAACGCGCTAAGGAACTCTATCCTAAAGACAAAGATTTCTTTGCACGAACTTCCCCACATCTCCTGCCTTTCTTTGAAAAAAATGTGACCTTGTCTGATTATCTGGCTCTGGATGATGGTGTGATGAATACCTACTTCCAGCTCTGGATGACCAGTCCTGACAAGATTCTTGCAGACCTGTCGCAACGTTTTGTCAACCGCAAGGTCTTTAAATCCATTACCTTTTCACAAGAAAATCAAAACCAACTCGCTAGCATGAGAAAAATTGGTTGAAGATATCGGCTTTGATCCAGACTACTACACTGCCATTCATAAGAACTTCGACCTCCCTTATGATATCTATCGTCCCGAATCTGAAAATCCACGGACACAGATTGAGATTTTACAAAAAAATGGTCAACTGGCCGAACTCTCTAGCCTGTCTCCTATCGTCCAATCCCTTGCTGGCAGTCGCCACGGAGATAATCGTTTCTATTTTCCAAAAGAGATGTTAGAGCAAAACAGCATCTTCGCAAGTATTACCCAGCAATTTTTACACTTGATTGAGAACGATCATTTTACCCCAAATAAAAACTAGAAGAGGAAATTTATGAGTATTAAACTAATCGCCGTTGATATCGACGGAACCCTAGTTAATAGCAAAAAGGAGATTACTCCTGAGGTCTTTTCTGCCATCCAAGACGCCAAACAAGCTGGTGTCAAAGTCATCATTGCAACGGGCCGTCCTATCGCAGGTGTTGCCAAACTTCTCGACGACTTGCAGTTGAGAGACGAGGGTGACTATGTTGTGACTTTCAATGGTGCCCTTGTCCAAGAAACTGCTACAGGAAATGAGATTATCAGTGAATCCTTGACCTATGAGGATTATCTGGATATGGAATTCCTCAGTCGTAAGCTTGGTGTTCACATGCATGCTATTACTAAGGATGGTATCTATACTGCAAATCGCAATATCGGAAAATATACAGTGCACGAATCAACCCTCGTCAGCATGCCCATCTTCTACCGCACACCCTGAAGAAATGGCTGACAAGGAAATTGTCAAATGTATGTTCATCGATGAACCAGAAATCCTCGATGCTGCGATTGAAAAGATACCAGCCGAATTTTACGAGCGCTACTCCATCAACAAATCTGCTCCTTTCTACCTCGAACTCCTTAAAAAGAATGTTGACAAAGGTTCAGCCATCACTCACCTAGCTGAAAAACTCGGATTGACCAAAGATGAAACCATGGCGATCGGTGACGAAGAAAATGACCGTGCCATGCTGGAAGTCGTTGGTAACCCCTGTAGTCATGGAAAACGGAAATCCAGAAATCAAAAAAATCGCCAAATACATCACTAAAACAAATGACGAATCCGGCGTAGCCCATGCTATTCGTACATGGGTACTGTAAAAGGAAAGAATAGATAAAAACCGCTCAGCTGAGCGGTTTTTTATATAAGTTAGACAATTGCTAATATTATCTAAATATACAGTTACTTAAATCTTGAGATTACAAAAACGGGCGACCAAACAAATCCAACCACGTTTTCGTTGTACAGTTACTTAAATCTTGAGAGTACAAAAAAACCCTTTCTGACTATATTATAGCAGAAAATGGAGTTGTACAGTTACTTAAATCTTGAGAGTACAAAAAAACTATCTTTATCAGCGTTTAAAATTAGGCTTGGTTGTACAGTTACTTAAATCTTGAGAGTACAAAAAAACATATACGACCTTAAGCCCTCTTGTATCTGGGTTGTACAGTTACTTAAATCTTGAGAGTACAAAAACCACTATCAAAGCCTATGTACACACTGTAGGGTTGTACAGTTACTTAAATCTTGAGAGTACAAAAACTTTAAACCTTTTACAACTTGATACAATGGTGGTTGTACAGTTACTTAAATCTTGAGAGTACAAAAAAACTGGTGTTAATTCAGCTCTAACACTTAACAGGTTGTACAGTTACTTAAATCTTGAGTACAAAAAAACTGTACTATGAAGAAAAACTTTTACAAAGTACAGTTGTACAGTTACTTAAATCTTGAGAGTACAAAAACTATAAAACAATACGCAACGCTTATAGAGTTGTTGTACAGTTACTTAAATCTTGAGAGTACAAAAAAACCCAATGGACATCACTCAGAACGACAGCAGAGTTGTACAGTTACTTAAATCTTGAGGTACAAAAACTGATACCATATTGTTGAAGCAAGTCAACATGTTGTACAGTTACTTAAATCTTGAGAGTACAAAAAAACCTAGGGTCTTTCTCTGTGTCTAGTGTGTAAAGTTGTACAGTTACTTAAATCTTGAGAGTACAAAAAAACAGTGCGCTGGACTTGTTCAAGTAAACAAACGTTGTACAGTTACTTAAATCTTGAGAGTACAAAAACTCATGAGATACCAACCTTTTTCCAGACTTGAGTTGTACAGTTACTTAAATCTTGAGAGTACAAAAAAACTTAGTGTCCGCGTTGTTTGTTTCTGATGGTTTTGTTGTACAGTTACTTAAATCTTGAGAGTACAAAAACGCTTCACCAATCATGGCTACAGTCGGACTAGTTGTACAGTTACTTAAATCTTGAGAGTACAAAAAAACCATTTCACTAAACGAACCAGGTTACAGAGGTTGTACAGTTACTTAAATCTTGAGAGTACAAAAAAACTATGTTCCTGAAATCACCTCTACTACGAGTTGTACAGTTACTTAAATCTTGAGAGTACAAAAAAACATGCTAAGCCAGGCTATTTCAGGTCAAAAGTTGTACAGTTACTTAAATCTTGAGAGTACAAAAAAACGTAATGTTGCTGTTGTGGGATTAACAGGAGGTTGTACAGTTACTTAAATCTTGAGAGTACAAAAAAACGACTAGTCAATGGCTTAAAAGAAGGCGATAAGGTTGTACAGTTACTTAAATCTTGAGAGTACAAAAAAACACAATCCAAGTTTTGTAAAAGAGCCAGACGGTTGTACAGTTACTTAAATCTTGAGAGTACAAAAAAACATAGTCCACGTTCTCAATCGTGAAAGGTTTGTTGTACAGTTACTTAAATCTTGAGAGTACAAAAAAACCATCATTCAAGAAGCAATGGCAGAGCGCATGTTGTACAGTTACTTAAATCTTGAGAGTACAAAAAAACCTAGTTTTTTTAATGTGGATACTTGCAAAAGTTGTACAGTTACTTAAATCTTGAGAGTACAAAAAAACCTGGGAAAATTGAAACGTGCTTCATACAAATATAAGTTGTACAGTTACTTAAATCTTGAGAGTACAAAAAAACAACGAGCAGAATGGCTTTTAAAGACAATGAAAAAGTTGTACAGTTACTTAAATCTTGAGAGTACAAAAAAACTGTCCATGATTGAAGGTAAGACAGTCATTAGTTGTACAGTTACTTAAATCTTGAGAGTACAAAAAAACATGGCTACAGAGTGCAGTTATGAAAAGCTCCAGGTTGTACAGTTACTTAAATCTTGAGAGTACAAAAAAACTAGCACCTAAGCCTTTAAAAATCTGGTGCATGTTGTACAGTTACTTAAATCTTGAGAGTACAAAAAAACGCGTAAATGTGTGTTCTCCGAAGGGTCTTGGGTTGTACAGTTACTTAAATCTTGAGAGTACAAAAACAGTATTGCCATCATCTTATCACGTCCATGGTTGTACAGTTACTTAAATCTTGAGAGTACAAAAAAACGGTCGCTGTCTATTACCCTCAAAATTTGTAGTTGTACAGTTACTTAAATCTTGAGAGTACAAAAAAACCGTTATCTATGTGAACGGAATGGAATAATTAGTTGTACAGTTACTTAAATCTTGAGAGTACAAAAAAACTAACAGTGGAGCCGTTAATTTCAACATGAGGTTGTACAGTTACTTAAATCTTGAGAGTACAAAAAAACCTACTGTTGTTTTTGGCTTTTCAGCAGGTAGTTGTACAGTTACTTAAATCTTGAGAGTACAAAAAAACAGAGCTAGTCTCTAACTTTTCGGGAATAGGGTTGTACAGTTACTTAAATCTTGAGAGTACAAAAAAACCTCAAATTCGTCAATTTTGATTTTTGTTCCCTCAAAAAAATATTATAAAATCCTTAAATCTCACTCGTCAATACTATTCTTCCAAATATTTCAATAACATTGGATTGATTGATTCAATACAGAATTTTTGTTTTCATTTTATACTGATACAAATTATTCAAAAATTTTTTTAATGCTACTTGATCTTCTACAGATAAACTCATGTGGAGAATGTCCGAGCTAAATAAATAGGATCCAATTTTTTTCTTAAAGAAGTTAAAAAAATTCTTGTTCATCAGGTATTTGATTTATTGGATACTGATTGGTAAAAGCGATCATACATAAATTCTAGAGAATAAAAAAATGATCAACATAATCGGAAACAATATTGATTTCCTCTAAAAACTTCTTTCGTGACATGAAGATAACCTTCATTTGGAAGGAAACAACACAATATATAATGAGTTACTATGATTAGTCAGAAACTCCATTTTTCTCGCAACATTCAACAAAAATCATTATAGGATAGAAAAATCGTCCAAATTTCGTAAGACAAGCAAAAAAACTTTTCAGAACTGTTTCGTCGCCATGACTTCTAACATGGAAAGAAATAATAAAAAAACTTTTGTCTTATTGTCTACAAATTCAAATGAAATATTTTTTTATCATTTGTTCCAAAGTATGGTAAAAAAATTCTTTTTGAATTAATTGATCCGTATTAAAATATTTTTGCTTCAGTATGATAGATAATATCATCTATTTGAAGATTCAACTTCTGATTCAATAGAAAGTGAAATCCTATCTAGATTATCATTGATCTTTTCAATTTGCTCCATTATCTCTATAGAATTAATCTTTTTTTCTTTATATAATCATAAGCTACTGTTCCTTTTTTATATTCCATTTGTTCAATTAAATCATTGATATTGGACATTTGAATGACACTAAATTCTGACCGGGAAACCATTGTATCGTCTATTAATATTTTAGGCTCATTTTGTTCAAATAGAACTAAATCTTCCTCACTATATTTTTTTCCTCCAAAATACCACAATAGTATCTGCCAAATATAGTATTTTAATTGCTGATCTTGACCTACAATTTGAGTAAATTGACCAAAACTTAATGAAATATTATCCTTATACGGATGACTAATGTTCATTTTCATATAACTACCAACTTATTATCGCTGACTACTTCTTCTTGCTTTGTTTTTCCACCAATGATTAAAACCATTTCAGAAAATTGTTTTTCAGTCACTGCTAGCAAACGGACATTCCCGCTTGGTAAATTACTCTGACTTAATTTTTTATAGAATTTACTAGCAAAACTTCGGTTAGGACAGGTTCTATAATAAACAGAAAACTGTAACATTTCAAAACCATTTGCAATTAAATCTTTCCGAAAATTACGATAGACTCTCTTTTCTTGATTTGTTTCCATTGGCAAATCAAAAAAACACAATAATCTCAATGCTTCATACCTCATTTCTTTAACTCCATTCTACACTCGAAACCACCGGACAGTAAAATTTGCTAGTGTCCTTATCAGAGATACATTTTAGAAAACCTTTGACATACTTATCCATCGCTACCGTTACAGAACACGTTTCTTTACCGTAACGAATCTTTGCATTTAATGTATCTGTTAGCGCTAAGCGAAACTCATACTTCAAATACTCTTCATCTCGTAAATTTTGATAGACCCAGACATCGACAATTTGTCGAAAAGGTTCCATTAGATCATCAACCAAGTTAAATTGATTATATTCATTCTTATGAAAAATTCCTATTAAGGGATTTAACCCATACCCAGAAATAATACGTGCCATCTGCGCTCTCATGATTGCATAACCATAATTTAGACCAGCATTGATGACATCCGTTTCCTGTTGTGTAAGACGTACGAATTTCTTTCCAAATAATTCATTGAAATAAACTTTTGCAGCATGGCCTTCACGATTGGTTTTATCTCCATATTCAATATGATCTTTATAGTCTGCTAATAATTGTATACAATCAATATTCTTTCTCAAACATTGCAAGAACATCTTGCTGATTGTTTATTTTAAAATAGGTTACTATTTGCCATAATTTATCTTTTTGTTCCTGTGTCCACAATAATTGCTCCTGTAATTTTTTATAGGCTCTAAAATGGCCATTTTGAGAATGATAAATTCCTGTAGGCAAGTGTTCATTATCACAGACAATTAAGGCAATATTATACTTACTTAAAGCACTTAATAACCTTAAAGTTACAACAGTCTCCCCTCCTTCTGCTACAATTATCGAAATATCACTCAGTGGGATAACATAGTCTTGACCCATTTTCTTAATTAAAAGGTTATCCAACTTCAATTGCATTTTTTCACTCTGACAGACATGCACAATTCTCCAAGTCATTATCTTATCCTCTTTCACAAAACGAAAACCCCCAGCCATAAATGACAGGGTGTTGAATTCGGCATGAAGCCTTATCTTTGTAGCTTCTGCAAGATTTAAGTAACTGTGCAAGGCGTCCCTTACAATCACTATTATAATACATTGTAAAAGCCTTTGCAACTCTTTTTTAAAATATTTTTTAAAATTTGAGTTTTGGTTCGTCACCCTCTTTTTTAGATAAAATGTTTATTACCTAAAATATCTGTTTTGACTTTATAGATAGAAAGATTTTTCTATCTGCATATCCTTTTTTGTACATCGATCATGAGGAAGGTGGCACCCTTCTAATACTTTCGATTTTCTTTCACCTTTCTCAAAATTTTAGCTTTTATCATAAGGCTTTTCAATTCTATCTTTATGTTTTTTTCAGAAACTTTTTTTGGATTATGCTTTCCCAGTACTAGATCAAAAATCTAAAAAAATTTGTTCTTCAATTCGTTTTTCGGTGTCCTTAATCAAAAAGTAAAGTCATTTTTTTATATAGAGTAAACTTAAATTCTGAATTTCTTTACCACTCCTTCTTTTCTCTTTAATTTCATTATATTTATTAATAGTTATGAAATACAGTCAGACCTCCTTCTTTCAAAAGTACAAATCTGCATACTTTTAATCCCAAGAACTCATACTTTTCTCGTCTGATGATTAAAATAGACATCTGTTCTCCAAGGATTTAAATTGACGTAGAGCTACTGGATTTTTTTACTATCTAGAAGGAGTTATGTTAATAAATGATTCTGGAATATTTTTATCATAGTATTTCAGACTTTTTAATTTCTGAACCATTACCTTTTCTGACTATATTTACGGATTGGTCCCATTTTTCATTTGTCTATATTTTCTCAAAATGGATTACAAGCAACTTCTTTTCCATTTCTTTGTCGTTAAATTCTTTAAATGGTCGATATGTTCATTAGAATCTCTCTCAATTACCTTTCATCCCAAACGTCTGATGATCCTTCTGATACATTAAGAACTGGGACTCTTATCTTTATTGTATAAATCTAATAAAACGTATCATATCCCGTTTTTAGAAGGGTTTTTTTTCCTAAAACATAGATATCTTTAATCTTACCTAACACATATAGTTTCTTCAGATTTATCTTTATCCAATTTTAGCTTTTCTTGTTGCGTAAATAGTAGCGTCTGAAATTTTTCGATTGATATTTTTGAATCTACTTGATAAGAAAAATAGTATACTATCCTCAAATGCCTTGCTACGCAATGTATCAACAAAATGGTCATATGGAGCTTTAAATACTAATTCCTTGTATTCATCATCACTTAATGAAAAGATTTCTCCAGTCTCTGAATCAACAAACTGTCCTTCTTTATAAGAAATCAGAGGATTATTCTGTTTTTTCCATAATCTTAATTGACTCGAAGCGGCAATAATTAAGGCATCCACAGCATGATGGTGATATGTTTCACGAGATTTTTCAAGTCCCCACTTTCTTCTTAGCTGAGAAGTAAATTGTCCACGTACTACTGAAATAGTTGTATCAAAATCATGATTTTTATAAAAATCTTGCAGAGAGTTTAAAACAACGCGAGAGGAATATCGAGTATCAACTAAATTCCGTTCGATAAACTTCTGCTTCACTTCAATTTTACTAATGTCTTCTTCCGTTAAAAGGTAATCTTTCTTTTTATTACCTAATAATTTAGAATCTTTTACATATGATTTAAACTCACGATATGACCAAGCATCATCCATACTGTCTAATGCCTGAAACGGTGTTCGCTGCCCCTTCTCCTGGTTTGCTGTAGCTAGAACCAATACTTTATTAGATAGACTATCATCAAACGATAAAGATAGAGGTAAAATATGATCAATTTCGTACTTGTACTGATTGTGAATTAAATCTGAAATTGGAATATTCTTCCCAGTATAGAGACACTTCTCTCCCTGCTGGTGCCATAAACGAATCTTAGTAGCCAATTCCTTATGCCCATGAAAAATACTATCTGGTAACTCTTTTTTACCATTGTATTGGAAAGCAGCTTTTTCCATAGCAGCATTTTTCTCATCTTGGTTTGCCTTTTGACGTTTTATATAATCTTTCTTAGCACCTTCTTCGTTATTTTCACGCGCCATTTCGATAACGATATTATCAAAGATACCATATTTTTTAGTTGCTTCGTTTATTATTTTTATAGCTTGTCTGACAGATTTTGCTACTACAGGATTATAAATTTCTTCTGTTAATTCTTTTTCATCAATATACTTGGTTCGTTTGGATGTTTCTTTAGATCTTTGTTTGCCCAATCGTGTTAGAATTGTCATTTGCTCTTCTGAAGTTTCATAGAGTTCTGGTATCAATTCTAACATGAGTTTAAGAGAGAAATTGTGCCATCCCTTACTAAATAGACTACTATTGTTTTTTCTAAATTGAACCAATTCAAGTACTTGCTCTTGACTAAATACATCCATTAACCTCGTATTAATCGCTTCTTCTATACCTTCTCGTTCAGTATTTAGAGTTAAAATATGGGCAAGCTCATCCAGAACCTTTCTAGGCAATTCTCCAACTGAAATTGTTTCTAGTGATTGCATTTTCCGATAGGCTTCAAAAGTATGTATTTCAGGTTTATTGTTTACATCAACTCGATAACCACGGATCTGATCTACTGAAGCATCAATCATTTTAGTAATATACTTCAATAAAGTTGAAGCTCCTAGCGTTTTAGCCGACTTTGCATATTCAATAATAGTTTTCTTTTGTTCCTCACTTAGTTTCTTAGTTTCAGTTGGAACAGTTAAATTATTTAAATCATTTAATAAGTTAAACTCTTGAGCTGTATATGAAGCTTTTGAAGCTCTGTATTCTTCCGGATAAAATGTACATTTACCAATTAAAATGTCATACATATTGGGTAATGTTATAGTAGTTACCTTCAAATGTTTTCTTAGTATATACGTCCCATAATCCGTCCGAGATTTTTCATTTCCTGGTCCATGATAATATTTTCTTTTCCCTGTAAGAATTTTTAGATAATCTTCTATAAACTCATCCGTGATCTGATTATTGAAATTCTTGCTGTTTTCTAAGAATTCTTTCAGCTTCTTTTCTATAAGCAGATGTTGAAAAAACGTTAATTAATCGGTGCTTATCGCCTTTTTCTTCAACAGTAAAATCTCCCCTTACTTGACCATATTTTTCAAAACGCTCTAGTTGGATTTGACCAGGTGTTTGTTCAGCGAGTAATTTTCTATTTTCCTCAACTGCCTTACTACCATAATCAGACGATACTGCACCACCATCCTCAGATGCATCATCTAAATAGCTAATCCCACGTCTCTTAACAATGTTCTTTAAAGCTATGAACAGCTCCTCATTCGTTAGTTGCTGATTCAATCCATGTACTCGAAGCCGATATGGATTAAGATTAATGGGTACCTTAGAAAAATCAGTTAACAAACCATAGTCATCAAATAGATCCTGAAAGCGAACAACACGGTGTTTTTTCCGTCGATTTAATCGTCTACCTTGTCTACTGTTTCTTCTTTCAACATTATTATCAGCAGTTGCAGCTGGGAAAATACGAGAATTCGTATGGATAATCTCACCAGTATCTTTTTTTAGAATACCTACACCTACTGATCCAATACCAATATCCAAACCTAAAACTAAACCGTTCATAATCAAACTCCTAACTAATTATCATATTAATTAAATTTTACCCTTTACTTCCTAAAAAATCAAATCATTATCTACAATTAAACGGAACATTTTTCTCTATCGTTGTGATAAATAAATCTCTTAACATAAATCATTCCGTACAAAAAAATAAATATATAAAAATATTTTTGAAGATACATTTAGTCCAAAAATATTTTAAAAACCTTCATCAAAACTTTTGACTTCCTTTGTAGGCCATGATACGATATAATCAAGATAAGAAACTTAAACAAAAGACTGTATTCCCTAGCTTGGAAAGGTAATAGATAATATTCCTGAAGCAGTAACTGCTGTTGTAAGTCTAGTGACCGTCATACGGTAGCAAGGCAAAACAAAAAGCGTAAACCCGAGTCCCGCAAAAGAAAAGGTAAACGCTAAGAGGTAGGGGTGAAAAGCCACTCATACCTCTATTTTATCAAACGAAAAGAGGAAAAACAATGGTTAGTGCAATAGCTATTTTTATAATTGCAATCAATGTATATATTTATCCAAAAAATAAAAAGGACAAATAGGATGAGAAAAGATATTCAAGATTTATTAAAAATTCGAGAGCTACATCTACTATTTAGATAGAGGCTGTAGTTTCCTCGGCTACTGTTTCTAATCTCAAAAAAAGAAAAACTAGTAAGGAAACTAGTATATCAGTCGCTTATGATGGTACACCAATCACAGATAACGATAGAAAATCATCAAAGACTTCCTAAAAAGACTATTTTGCAAACAAAAAAATAAGTATGAACCTAAATAAAGTTATAAAAGAGATAGAACAATTAAATTGTAAAGTGATCACTCTTAAAAAACTTAAACTCTAAAGGAAGATATATTCTTGTAAATAACCAACACTTTATTTTTTTCTTCGTTCCGACACAAGCGATATTGAAAAAAATAAATGTACTTCTTCATGAAAAAAACACCATTTAATCAATGATGATTGCAACAATTCACTTTCTCAAATTGATACTTTTAAAAAGTCACATTGAAAACAACAGTGAAAAAAGGACGAATCCTTGATTTTTATGAGTTTTAGTGAATAGTGAATATCCAATAGATGAACACTTCAACTATCAAGACTACCTTAAAAATGCTGAAATTCCAGCCAGTTATGAAAAACTACGTTAAAGAAATAGCTACAAATTTTTATAATGAAAACAAAAAAATAACATTATCTAAGATAGTGTTATTTTTTTCTATTTCGAACAAATTTTTAGATACCTGGTTAAACTTTTTGATCCAAAAAAACGAATTAAATATCCAGGAATATCTGATTTTTCCTTCGCTTTATTTACTCTAAAATAACATTTCCCCAAAAATTCATCATTACAAGTTACTTCTATTTCATTATTTAAATTTCCTGTAAAGAATCCCCCACCTTTTCTAAAAAAATCTAAATTTTACAAAAATAGACTTCTAAATCTCCTTCATATTCTTTCTTAACCGTAATACTTGTACCAGCTTCCATTGCATCTAACTGATCCGAATACTCCTTCAGAAAATCTCTCACAAAATAATTAAATTTTTGAAATCATGTTTTTGGGAACTCTATTCTGATAACTTATTTCTTTAATTTCCATATCCTATCTCCTTAACTAGCCAGCAATAATTTCAAAATCTTATAATTCTTTTTCCAATTCTCATATAATCGAATATAAAGATTCTTTAGTTTTTGGGAACAGATTCCTTCAATATCCCTCTACAATTTTTAAAATTCAAATTTGAATAGTTATGATAAATAAAAATTTCTAAAAACCTTTTATCTGAATCCAATTTATCCTATCAGAATACTTCTGTTTTACTTCCTCTGATAATTTTTCCTAAGGATAACTGTTCTCCTACTTGTCCTAAATTCATAGCGATAGAATCAACTACCATATCATCATCTAAAGGTAAATTATATCTTCTTGCTTTTATCCAAAAACAGCAACAGCCTTATCAAGATATAAAAACCATATCCTTCAAATACGCTATATCAGTTTCAAGAGATTGACTTCTCATAAATAACCTCTCTATCATTCAAAAAAATTTTTTTCTTAACTAACTTCCCAATATTCGTTTTTGGAGAAAGTAAATCACTAACCAATAGAATATCTATATTACCATCAAAAATAGTTAAAAGCCTACCATATACATCAAAATATATCGAATCATCCTCTAACTCCAAAGCAATATCAACATCACTTTTCCCATCAGCTTCACCCCTAGCATAAGAGCCAAATAGATAAATTTTAGACAAATCATATTGTTTAGCAACAGGAACAATTTTTTCCTTTATCTGATCTATTGTATAAACCATAACTAAACCCCTTTTATATCATATACAGCCATACTTTTATTTCATCTTACTCAGAATCAAGTTTAACATCAAAAGGAATACTTCTTGTCAACACACTTTGCTTCAAAAATAACTTCACAGCAGTTGACATATCCAACCCCAACTCATTAAAAATTGCAGTCGCTTCTTTTTTCAATTCATCATCTACTCTTACAGCAATTTGTGACATAGCAATTCTCCTTTTCTTATTGTATATCTATTGTATCACTTTTTACCAATACATATCAAACTTATTCCCTAATAAATACAGTCTTGAAATTTAAACTTGCAACTTCTTCTCTAATGCTTGTGCCAAAACTTCTGAATAGTTAATCTTTTCTCGATCAGCAAGACGAACTAGCCATTCAGGAACGGTCACGTTCTTTCTAATCGCCTTGTTACTTCTCACAAAAGGCGCAGGATCAACTTGAATCATTGATACAAAACCATCTGAAACTTCAATCTTTAAAATATCACTTGGAGTAGGCAACGCCATCCCTTCATCGATATAAGAAGCTAAAACATTTTCAAGCATTTCTCGAGCATTTTTCATCGCTTCTTCGATATTTTTTCCTTCTGTACCACCACCAAATTCTGGAAATTCTACCCAATATCCTGTTCCTTCTTTATGAAAAATAGCTGGATACGTTTTTAACATTCTACTACCTCCAACATTCTACTACCTCTGATGTAAAAAGACTTAGGAAAGTAAAAATTACAATCCTAAATCTTTGAGAATCTTTCTCTCCAATCCCTTTTCCCAAATCTTCATTTCCATGAACTGGAATCGTGACAAGATAAGAAAAACCCTCTTTCTTAAAATGATGATGACTTCCTCTTTGACGAACTTCAACCCATCCATTCTCAAGAGCTAGTTTCACCATTTCTTTACCTGTAAGTGGCATATATTATTGTTACCTCCTTACACTTACTATTATACGCATTATGTGTATAATTGTCAAATTAAAACAAACCACTTTTTTCTCAATAACTACAAAATAAAATAGACCAGCTTCCTGATCTACTTTATTCTATATTCATTGACTTTTGGTCAAATTTTGGTCACACTTTGGTCAAAGATTCCAAAAATACTAACCTATTTTAAAAAACTAAATTGTGATGATTGCCCATAAACAAACACTTTGAATGTTCTTTATGCTTCTTTACATTACTAAAAATGCCCCCTGCAAGCATAATAGTATATACCAGTCTTTCTGATTTGTTGTCATTTATGATTTTTTTATAAAAAGAAAAAAACGATTGAAAAAAATATAAAAAAATAAGTTTTTTTGGGGGCGAATTTGGGGCAAGGTGTTAAGTGTGAACATTGCGTTCCATCTCATACATCCGCACTGAATGCAACACGAGATCACGATACTTCCAGGTAGTGACCAGATATTCAATCACTTTGTCATCTTCGATTTCAAAATCAAAGAGCAGCAACAACTTGACCGTGTACTCATTTTTCAAAATCGGCACCTGATAAGTCACATCTACCCAATGCTCAAAACCTAAATCTGTCTGCTCTATGCTCGCAAGTTCAATCTTCAAAAATGTTCATATTTTCTTCCTCCTACTTATCTATTCGTAAAAGAAGATAAAAAGTTATGAAAAAAATCATTATTTTTTTTATTTTTTTAACAAAATGGCATTTTTGACAATAATACCCTACATCCACCCTCTCTATTCTTCAAGAAACCGCTTTTTTGAACAATAGGATTGTGATTTTGATTTCTAATCGTTCAAAATGCGTGTTTTTGCAAAATAGACATACAGACTCTAATTTTGTTGACGTTAACAAAATTGGCAACCAAACGCTTTGTAAGCTATTTGTTGATGTCAACAAGTCAATTTCAGAGAAAAACAAACGATATTCAAGCGAAAAAAATAATGCTCTTAGCCTTCTACCTATAAATATTTTTCAGGAATTTCAAGCGATTATCAAGCGTATTTCAGAGCAAACAAAAAAACCGCAAGCCTGAGCCTGCGGTGAAAGAACAATTTAGAAAGTTTCCTTTCTATTTATTTTTAAAATTATTTTGTAGTAATGAGCCCTTCTGGCTCAATTTCAAACTCTGGTTTATCCGCCATTGTTCCGTCTGGTTTGAGGTAGTACCAGCCTTTTTTGTCTGCTGACTGGATAAAGGCATTAGATACCATGGCACCTTCTTTACCGTCGAGGTAGTACCATGTTTCCTTGTACTTGACCCAGCCTGTCTTCATGGCACCTTCTACGTCGAAATAGTACCACTTCTCAGCAATCTTCTTCCAACCTGTAGCCATAGCGCCTGAGTGGTCAAACCAGTACCAGTTGCCGTCGGTGTGCTTCTTCCAACGGTCTGCAAGCATATAGCCTGAACCGTCGAAGTAATACCAGGTTCCGTCAATCTTTTCAAACTTATCTTTTGGATAAGAGCCGTCTGAGTGTACGTACCAGTAGCCAGTATCGTTTTTCTTCCAACTTGCTTCAATGCTCAAGCCGTTCTCAATGTCGTGTTTAAACTGTTCACGGCTGATGCCCCATTTTGCCAGATAAGGATAAGGGTCAACGTGGTCTGAATGGTTGTCGGGTTGGTTATTCGTACAGTATTCATGCGTTTTGATACCTGCTAGGTCGTCTGTATCGAGCGTTTTTGGCAAGCCTGCTTCGTCCGCAAGATTTCGCAAAGCGGAACGTATAACCTATAATCACGGTCGAATTCTTCTTGTGTCTTATGGCTTTCAATCAATTCAACTGCTGCATAGGTCTCAGCATTCCAACCGCCACCGACGTCCCACGAACCGTTGTTTACAGGGCCTACCTGCATGACACGGCCGTTTCCGACCACATGAGAAAAGAACCCTAGTTCAGGGTCCTTTCTCCAGTGATAATCAGCTTCATTTTGTACGGTAGAATTACGGTTCCCCGTAGAATGTGCGTGCACTTGTCTATAAGGTTGCACTCCGACTTGAGGTAAGTCTGTACGTAGTCTACTTGTATCAATATCCATACCTACTCCTCACTTGGTTTCTTGTATTCTAGCGCTCGTGTGCTGTCTGTGATTCCGCTTGTCGTTGGGTCGTTGACCAAACCGATAGCAGTCAAGAACACGAATACCGCATTGACAAGTAAAATAAGCTTGTTACCGATATCACCTAAATCCAGATGATATCCAAAGACTGCTGCACCAGCTTGCAAGACAAGCAAGAAGGCTGGGATTGCAGTCAGCCAAAAGAATTTATTTTGTAATCGTAGTTTCCAGTTAATCATATGTTTTTCCTTTCTAGCGCCTTACTGCGCCTAAGTTTTCAACTGTTTTAGAGTCCCAGATTCCTAGTTGATACATAACGCGAATGATATTTCTCTGATTATTCCACTGGTATTCATGCATGGAACCTCTTTCAGTCAACCTTGCTCTTGTCCAATCGTAATCATCTGCTGATTTTAGCGGATTCAGTACTTTTACTGTATCGTGCCAGTAATCAAATCTCGCTTTTTTCCACTCATCCAAACCAAGAATACCCATAGATGTTCTAATTATCGCGTTTGGGAAATCATAGACTGGAGGTTGGTTGCTTAATCCTTGATTTCTTTTAGCGCCCAAAATTGTAAGGTTATTACCTACATCTAGACCACATCCGTTGTCAAACCAAGCGACTGGAGGGGTGCTATTTAAGTCGATAGTATAAGCCATCGGCGCCCGTCTTGGTGCAGGTTTAACAAGAGCAAATTGCTCCTGTAAAGTCTGCGTTTGCTTTACTAAAGATTCCACTTGATGCTTCAAGATTTGATATTCTGTTTTCCCTTCGATATAATCTTTCGCTTCAAGCTCTGCTTTGCTTGTGTAATCCGTTTCGAATCGTTTGACGTCACGGCCAACTGCTTGAGCGAATGCTTCTAAATTGCTCATAGCAATCACGCTTTCGCTGCATTATATGTTGCGACCAAATCAAGGTTGGCAAACTCGTCAATACGACGGCCGAGGTCAGCCAGCTTTTGCACGACCGCACCCTCAGTATCACCACTCATGCTAGCGATTTCTCAGCGATTTCTTTCAGTGTGTCAAGATTTTCAGGAACACCCTCGCCCAAGATATCGTTCTTAACTGCGGTTTTGGCCTGTTCAATCAGTTGTGTGACTGTCGCATTGTCAACCTTGCCATTAAGTAGTTGTTTTAGTTCTTTGATGTCAACTCCGACTGCTTGAGCAAATGCTGTTAATTTACTTGTGTCCATATTCCTACACCTTTCCTAAATTGTAGTAAAAAAGCAAGTCAGGAATTTCCTGACCTGCTGTGCCAGCACCACCTGCAGTTTTTTCTGCAAGCTGTTTTTTAACTTCTTCAGCAATATCCAGCTCCTTTAGAGCATGAATTTCCTCTGTGACCAGGTTCTTATCCGATTTTGTGATTCGGATTTGAGTCGAGTCGTCGCTTGGGAATGTATATCCACCTACAGCTACCTCTATTCGATATAAGCCAGTAGGTAAAATCACGCCCAAATTAAAGGCAACTGCACCATTTGTCACGACTGCCGTCTTGCGTAGTTGTTCCTGGCCTCTCGTCAACGTGATAGATGCCTCTTGCCCTTCAAGATGTGGAATCGGTTCATGATTTTCATCAAGTAAAGAAAAGGCGAATGTGGAAGCCACATCTCCCTGCTTAACTAGAAATCCACCGTCCACTTGTTCAAGATTTGTTGAATTAAGAACATAAGCCATTCCTTGCTCCTTTCTCATCTTCAACTAAGATGTCGTCCCTAATCTGCAATGCTTCAAAATTATTGTACAAATGGTCAATGTAGCCATTGCCTCCAAGAGCTTTATAGCTTTTATGCATGTTTTCGACCACGTAGAACTCGTCTTTTGTAGTAAATCCACGACGGATAGCCCTGCGAATATCACGATCGAGACGCATCCTCATCGTTACCAGGTGCGCCTCGTCGTGTAACTTCAGTTTCTCTTGTACTTCGTCAATTTTGAGATTGTTCTCATCGGCAGTAATCTGGACATCTTTGATTTGTTTCTTGACATCATTCAATTCTGAAATGATTTGGTCTGTCTGTTCCTTGGTCTTCTTCGGCATTTTATAACCAAGCCAAGCCACTACGATTGGCGTAGCAACTGGCAAAACGTTCATAAAAAAATGCTCTGTTGATTGTAAGACGTCCATAAAGCACCTCTATTCTTTAGGTTCAAACTTCCATGCTGCGCCTGTTCCGTCCATTTCAAGACGACCATTTCGAGCGAAGTCGCTAACTGGTTCGTTGTTGTATGTGAATTCACGGTTAAGCTGAACCAAGACACGCTTACCTTCACCATTCAATTCAGTATGGTTAGGGTCTTCGATAGTAATCAAGTCATGTGCCATATAATGCTTACCAACTTCAGCAAGTGGAATCAACTCAACCAATTCCTTGTAGTTGGTTCCATAAGCGATTGTCTTGCCTGCTACCGCATTTAAAACGACCGCATGGATGATTTACCATAGCGGTCTGTCTCTGCTTGATTGTGCTTAATTGCTTCATCTGTAGCAGTTTGTTTCGCTTTGGTTTCAGCAAGTTCATGAGTCGTTTCTTCAAGTTTAGCTTGAGTTTGAACGATTGCGCTTGCTGGGTCTAATTCCGCCTTAATAACATCCAAAACTGCTTGGATAAGCACCTCTTGACTTTCGTGAGTGCGGTCGCCATTCAATCCTGCTTGCTCGTAGCTATAGCGTTGGCCATGTTCTTTCTTGATTGTCACGATTGTGACGTTCTCTGGTTGACGGTAGTAAGGGTTGTTTGCTAATTCGTATGTTTGTGTCATGTTCTATTCTCCTTTTTGCATTTTAGCTTTAGTTTCTTCAAATAGTTCTTTGAGTGCTGGGTCGTATTCCAGCACTTCGTTCATTGCTTTTAATTCACTTGTTGCGAGTTGATAAAACGCCTCATTTTGAGCCGATTCCAACTCACTTTTAGCCAATTTAGTAGCTAGTGATTGTAACACTAGCTGATTGATTGCTTCATTCATGCTATTTTCTCCAATTTTTGATTAAGTTCTTGAATGGCCTTAATTAAATAAGGTACGAGTTCAAATGTTCGATAAGAGTATGCACCGTCTGGATTCTCAAAGAAAGCCTCTGGGATATACTTCTGGACATCTTGCGCCATGATACCGCATGAGATGTCTGTAGTTTTGCCATCATATTCTTTGCGATAGCTATACGTTTTAAGATTTTTGATAACATCAAGGCCTGAGACTGTACTGTCTTCGATATTGTGCTTATATCGACGGTCTGATACATCTTTATTCATCGGAATCCAGTCATAACCTGAACCGCTATAGTAGAGATATAAATATCCGTTTTCTGGTTCAATTTTTGAGTATTTTTCTGAATAAACCCAATGGCCAGCTCTACCTCCCTGGGCTTTGTTGTTAAAGTAAATCGAACCTGTCACCATTAAATCGCCGTGAATTATAGGTGTGTTCCAAAATTCGGCACGATTATAACAGTACATTTGACCTGTATGCTTCACGAACCATGCTGTATCGCTTGGACTTCCCCAATTGTTCCCCCAATTAACCCAAAGAGCAGTCTGATTCCATTGTCCAGAACCGTTACTCATTCCAACTGCGAACTGGTTCGTTCCAGTCAGCCAGTATGTCGAAGGGTCCTTCTCATGTGTACCAATCTGGAACCCTCCGATTTTACCCTTGTAACCCTCAAGTAAGGTTGCAGTGACTACGACTGAACGTAGATTATTAATGAATGCCCGTTTTGAGAACAATAAGCTTATGTAAGCTTCCTCTGAGAATATTTTATTAAAAAGTGCTTGATCTACTTTTATCTTATCAGCAGTAACAGCTTCAGCATCTAAAACAACAGTAGTCACCGAACCAGCTTCAAAATTGGCCGTTTTCAGCTTATCAACCATAGCTGACTTGATAACGGCTCTCTCAATTAAGGTCTCGCCAGTGATATGAGTCAATTTCCCAGAAAGACGGTTATGACCATTAGCTCCCAGGTTTAAGCCAGAAATCAAATCACCTGCGCTGTTGATGTTCTGAACAGACCATGAGCCAGCTAACTGACTTTGAACCGAGCGAACGGCTTCGTTATCGTCCTCTGGAGATGGTTGCCACGGTCGGTTTGCTGTGCCTTCGTAGACATCCACATCTCCAAACAATAGTATTGCAACATCGCTATTCGTCGTCCCGTTATTGTCAATGCGAATAAAACCTTCATCGCATTCCCCTGAATTAAACGTATAATTTTTTCTGACTGCTTCATCTGATGAAAATTTTACGTTATCAGCTAACGCCACGACTCTTGTAAATGTTTGATTTTCTCCGGCTTTTCGACCAAGAAAATAGATAGTCGCTCCCTTCATATTCCAAGTATTAAAAGCTGTCAAAGATACCGTATAACTTGTGTTCCGTTTCAAAGGGAATCGAATGGTTGAAGCTGGAACAGTCTCTCTCGTACGGTTATCCAAGAAAAAAAGTTTTCTTTTTTGGTTATAGAAGAAAGGGTGCGTTCCTGTATGTGCAGCAGGATTTTGACCAAATTCCCAATATCCCCAGTGTTTATTATCTTGTGGATTTCCGCTGTTTTTATAAGATTTGGTCCACCTTGAGATGCATACTTACTAACCTCAACCTGAAACAACTGATTAGTCAGAGCCATGCGAGCGACCTTGTTAGAGATGTCATTCTCGTTGCTACCGATAATGCGCTCATAGAGCTGACTAGTCTCTCTGACACGTTGGAAGTCTGTCTGATTGGCCTTGCTAGCGATTTGCGATGTGATGCTTGCAAATTGGCCGTCTACCGTCTGCTTGTACTGAGCAATCTTTGAAGCGATGTCGTTGTTCGTCTGCGTGCTTATTGCACTAAACCGACGTTCAAGACCTCTTACATCCTCTTGATAAGCTGATTTCCCAACGTAATCTCTGGATATCTGCTCACGGATTGCGCTGACTTGACGAGCACTCTCGTCTTGTGCATAACGCTGCAAGCTCTCTTGTCGCTGACCGTCTTGACCAACATAGCTCTCGACTGCTGACATTTTAGTAGACAATCCATCAGCTGTTTTCTTGAATTCTGTTTTTGCTAAAGTGATTTCGCTTTTGGCTCCAGAAATCAAATTGTTCGTATCGGTTTTAAGCTTGGCAAATGTCTCGGTCAGACCAGCCACATCTTGTCTGACCTCTGATTTCGTCGCAAATCCGTTCATCTGGCCAGTCATGCGACTAAGGGCCTCTGTGGTAGTTCTGCGATATTCTGAAGCTTGATTGACCTCACTTGTGACTGTTAGCTTCAGAACGTCTAAATCACCCGACAGAGTTGTCTGAGCGCTCGTGGTCTGCGACTTGAATGCTTCAAGTTTAGCAATCGAATCCAACCCAATTCGCTTGGCTTCTTGAGCGAGTAAGCTGCTTGCGCCAGAACTTCGTAAGGCTTCTTCAGCTTTTCGTCTAGCTTCATTGATTGCTGCATTGTCGAACGACTGGAACTTCTTGTCAATTTCGCTTGAGATTTGACGTTTGATTTCTTCGGCTCTTTCCTTCGCACGTTGCAGTTCATTATCAAACTCTAACTTATAAACGCGAATTTTCTCGTCGAATTCCTTATTTCGACGGTCTACCTCGGTCGCTATAGCTTCTTCAATCAAACCCTCACTAAATCCACTTACTGCTTCTTTGATAGCTTGTTGACGAGTTGAACGGTCTTTATCTTGTAATGTCTGGTAATCGCCCAATTCAACAACTGAGCAGTTGTCATCTAGCTTGTCGATGATTAGCTTATGGATTCTAGCTTCAAAAGCTATTCCGATTTGGTCTCTTACGATTCCGACACTATCACCAATCCAGATATCTTGCTCAATCGCATTGGCCAAATCCAAAGATTGGCTTTGAATGTGACGATAGGAACAGATAAACGTTGCAATTCCTTGTAAGTCGCTTTTAACAACTCGACAGGGTCTTCAATATCCTCGTTGGTATAGACACCAAAGCGGTGCTTAATTTCGCCATTTTGATGTAAGCCATAGATATTTCTAGCAGTCTCATTCGCTACATAATTCTGTCCTGCAGGCTTATCGACAGGCTCGCCTTTAGCAACAGACCAAACTACATCTTTAAACTGGATTCTACGGCCATATCCACCCGTAGCCTCTCCGGATTTATCCGTGCTTTGTTCACCCTTACCACGACCGATAAGAGCCGTCACAACCTCGTCAGATGACTCTTCATAGGTTACGTTCAGGATGTTAGAACCATATTCAAATTGATGCCCTGTTTTGCGTCCAAAGCGCTGATTTAAGTCAATGTATCGTCCGATTATCTTGTTTTCGACAAAGGTATATCTAATTTTGAACTCGCAAGCGTACGATTCAATCAATTTAACAAGCGCCTGTCTGACGGAAATGTAATAAAAAGACATATTGCCATTGATTGTCAAGCCGTCAACATTGCCTAATTGGTAGCCAGTGCCCTTCAAAATCTCTCTTAAAACATCACTGGCATTTCCGCCAGGTCGCTTATCTTCGATAATAAACGAATGCAAGTCACTTTCTGCTCTGTCTATCCCTTGGATAGTTAAGCCGATGTCATAAGATTTTTCCGAAATTCTGAACAAACAAAAGGCCCTGTCTCGTGATTGAAATCCGAAAAACTGGGCTTCTTTGATAATGTTAGGCTTGTAATCTACAGGAATTTCAAAACTCGCTCTATCAAACTGATTTAATTCAATCGTATGAGTGAAATCTGCAAGGCTCGCTTCATCGATGACATCAATCAATTCTTCTGTTTGATTAAATAAATAGATCATGCGAACACCTCTTTATACTCAACGCTATTCAATAGAGCGCCTATAACTTGAAATGTATTCACACCTTTTTGAAGTTTAAAATATCGACTATTAACCATGTCAAAATTCATCAACTCGTTCCTGCCATTTAACGTGATTTCTCTTGTCTCACAATTAACAAGTAGATTTGAACCTTGAATGTAAGTAGCCTTTAGTCGAATATATCTCTGAGTTTCAAGATGTAAGATACGAATTTCAGAGGCAGCTTGTGTTGTTAGTCTCAAGATAGGCTCTGTTGGAAATCTCCATTGTAGGTTATCTTGTTTGTTGTTGCAGTTTTAGACTCGGTATACTTGAACGGGTCGTGACAGATAAAATGCAATTTGATAACTGTATCATTCGCATCTTCTAGTTCCGGTTTCTTAACCTTCGAAAAGATAGCTTTATAATGTCTCCCTGAATCATCACCAAACACTAATTTCTTAGCTTTGCGAGAAAACAACAAGCGATTTAAGCGCTCGTACTGTTTTCGCATGCCTGAATCGGTGAAGCCTGTTAGTTTGACCTGTATCTCAATCTCACGCTCTTTATAAGTCGCGCCATAGAGATATTGACCATCTTTGCCTTTTATGGTTGCAGTTTCATGATGAAAATCAAGGACATCACGTCCTGTGGTGTTTGCCACAAAAAACGTTCCGTCCTCGTTATTCATTTCTCGATTAAGGCTCACATCACCAAATCGAACTTCTAGGCCAGAGTTAAATGTTGGCGTGCCTCTTATTGTGTCATTAAAAGTATACATTTGAACACCATTAAAGGCTTTGAGCCTTCAATCTTATCCTTTCTTCTTTATTTTGGATATTTGAAATGTCAGAAACAAATGCTCTGAAATCATTTGAACCAAGAGCGAGGTTAATAATAGCTGGCTCTTTTGTTTGGTTGACTTCATAAGTAGCTGATAATGTACCAGATACGTTGTTAGAGAAATCACCCTGCAACGCATTAGACATTGATGAAACTCTAGAACCTGCATCGTCAAACATCGAACGAATGCCGTCTGCCATTCCGGACACATTGCCTTTGACATCTTCAAAACCGCCCATCAAAGCGGTATTGAAACCACCCATGATAGCTTGACCGGCTGGTATCAGCAATCTACGGTCATACGAGATAGGACCTTTGTGCGCCGCGATCCAGCTAGCGATACCACCGACGAAATCAGTGACCGCACCCCACATTGATTTCAAACCACCCAAGAAACCTTCCATAATCGCACGACCTGCACCGCTCAGGTCAATATTCCACAATCTATCAAAGAAACCTTTGACAGCGTCAATTGCATTGCTAACTCCATTTTTCAATGAATCCAACACATTCAAGAAACCATCTTTCAACGAATTTCCTACGTTTATGACCGTATCTTTAATTGCGTTGATAGCATTTGAAATGAAGTCTTTAATTCCATTCCAAATTGTCGTAACAGTATTTTGTATTGTACCTAAAACTGTACTGATAATGTTACTAATCGCATTGATTACCGTAGATATAACCGTCTGAATACCATTCCAAACGGTCTGGGCTATACCTTTAACAGCTTCCCATGCACCGCTCCAATTCCCTTGAATAAGTGCAGTCGCTGCGCTAATGATGCCAGCTATGACATTCAATACTGTTGAAATAACCGTAGAGATAACAGTCCATACAGTCTGAACGATTGTAGTGAACACTGTCCAAACTGCATTCCATACCTCTTGAACAATCTGCATGCCTGTTGTAATCACATTTTGGATCACTTCAATAGCACTTGCAATAAATTGCTGAATAGCAGTCCACACTGTTTCAACAACTGGCTGAAGTGTATTCCATGCAGTCGTAGCAACCTCTACAATCCCATTCCAGATAGTAGACATGAATTCAGAGAAACCAGTCCACAAACCTTTGATAGTTTCAACAATCGGTGTCAAGAACTCAATGAAACCATTCCATGCAGTCGTAGAGCCCTCTGTGATACTATTCCAAAGATTAGTAAAGAATTCTACTAGACTGTTCCAAGCAGTTTTAATCGCTTCAATGATTGGCGTTACTACTTCAACGATACCATTCCATACAGTAGTGGCTACTGAAACAATTCCGTTCCATAGCGTTGAGAAGAACTCGGTTAAAGCGTTCCAAACGTTAATCAGCCCTTCCACGATAGGTTGTGCACCTTCTAAGAAACTGTTCCAAACATCTGAAGCTATCTGCTTAATACCTTCCCAAAGACCTGAGAAGAACTCGGTAATGCTATTCCAGGCATTCTTAATGGCATCTATTACTGGTTTAGCCTTCTCTATAAAGCTATTCCAGGCATTAGAAGCCGTTTCTTTGACACTATTCCAAAGGCTAGAGAACCATTCAACAAAGCCATTCCAAGCATTCTGAATACCTTGCCAAGCATTTGAAGCGACGTTAACAATGCCATCCCATAAGCCGATAAAGAAGTTCCTGAAGCCCTCGCTCTTGTTCCAAAGAACAACGAACGCTGCACCAATTGCCACGATTGCTGCAATCACTAAACCAACAGGGCCCAGAAAACTAATTATCGCAGTAACTGCTGGACCAATCCATCCGCCTATCTTACTGAAGATATTCAGGCCACCCACTGCAACTTTAGCAAGCGTAGATGTTTCAGACATGAAATACAAAGCTGAACTAGCAGCCTTAGAACCTCTAGCAATTCCAAACAAGGCAGTTCCTACCCTTGTAGCGCTTTGCATTCCACCGAAAACATTCTTAGTCGTACTTGCTGCACTACTTAGTCCGATTAAAGCATCCGTTGCTAATTTAGTCGTTCTTTGTGCAGCCTTAAACGCAAGAAATGCAGACGCTATCGCTCTTATCTGCTCAGGACTTAGACTTTGAACAACCTTAGCAAACGACTGGATAGCAGTCGAAGCAATGCTTAGAGTTTTCCCAATCTTTTCACCAAACGAAGCCATATCGCCACCAGAGAGCGCTGACGCTACTTTCTTGATAGCTTCCCAAACTTCACTCAAGGCCTTCTTAAAGTCAGCGATTGCGCTTGTATTTGAGAAACCTTGCCAAAATTCCTTGATTTTAGCAACAGATGTACTCACGAATGACGCTATTTTCTCAACTATTGCATTAAAATCAATCTTGTTTAGAACCTCTTCAAGACCCGTTGCTAACTTCTTAAAATCAATCTTATCAAGCTGATTCATGATAGCTTCAAGGGCCTTGATACCTGCTTTAGACAATGCGTCAAAAGCCGGCTTGAGTTTATTCGCTAGTGTTTCTTTCAAACCGTCCAACGCTTGGTCAATCGTCTTGTAACTTGTGGCCATGTCCTGCATAGACATCCCTGCACGTTTAAATGCTTCAGCGAAATCTTCGGTTTTAACCTGTCCTGCCTGAATTTTGGTAATCAATTCATTCAGTGACAATCCCATTTCTTTGGCTACCGCACTCATACCTGCTGGTGCCTGTTCCATCATGACGCGGAAGTCTTGCCAAGTGATTTTTGGCTTAGCTAGAGCCTGTACCATTTGTTGAGACAAGGATTTCATCGCTTGCTTAGGATTTTCAGCAGACGCAGCAAGACCACCCATGGCCTCAACTAGTTGTCCACTGTCCTCGCGACCGATTGCAGCCATCTGAGAGAATGTGCTAGCCATATCTGAAGCTGAGTAGATAGTCTTGGTAGCGTAGTCCTGCATGGCCTCTTTAGCTTGGTTGATTTGGTCTTTCCCCCAACCTAGCTTACTAAGGTTTCCATCAAACGTATCCCATGCTTTCTTGGAACTATTCAACTCACCGACCATTTCACCTAAAGAGCCTTTAATGCTACCGACTGCTGAACCTATTGCCGAACTAACCAAATTAGCCCCCAGCATGGATTTAAACATAGAGCCACTCTTTTGTGAAATCGTATCAAATGCGGATGATGTCTTCTGAAGTCCGTTGATTGCTTTCTGCAATCCGTTCAAAGTAGAACTCATTCCTTTATCGACAGCAGTAAGCACCGCTTCGACTGAATAAGTTTCTGCCATTATATACCTCCTTTCGTTACATATTTGCTCTCAACAAGAGTTGTTTTTCTTTGTCTGAGAGTTGATACTTATGTTTCGTAGTATCTTTTTTCTTGTAAAAATCACTGTATTTTCTATACAAAGGAGTTTTACCGTCCGATTTAGTAGCTTCTACTTGTCTAGATAGCCAAGCAGAACGATGTAAGAGTTCATCTTCATCTTGCTTCCTCAACAATACCCCAGTCATTAACAAATCATACTCATACATTGTCATACGACCAATCTCGTTCATGTCAGTGATATTCAAAAATCGGACACAATTTATAATGATTTCCTCAAACGTTTCAAGAGATGATTTTTCAACTATTTCTTGAGGCCTTGGTTCATCTCCGACATCAAAGACTTACCCGCATTTGACTCACTCAATTCTTGAAGTACGTCATCAAACAATTTTTCTAGATCTTCATGCTCTTCAACGAATGTTTCAACATCGACCAATGAAGGTCGTGGGCTTTCTGTGACTGTTCCGTGATAGATCACATCTGCTAAGGAAGCGATATTCTTAGCGTACAATTCAGGAATTTTAGCAGATAGAGCCATACCGAATTTCAAACCTTGTTGTTCAATTGGATAAGCCTTATCTAGTGAACGTACGAATTTAACACCAAATTTCACGTTGTAAGTTTTATCTTTAATTACTAATTGCATTGTTGTTTCTCCTTTTTTCTAAAAAATACAATAAAAAAGAGAGGCATGAACCTCTCTTAATTTCTACCCACCGATCCCAGGCACTCCAGAAACTGAAGTTACAGGACTTGCTGAGCTAGCTGTTGTTTTAGTAGTATCAGCGAACTCATACTGAACTACTTCAGCTTGGCTAGCGTTAAGAGTAGCATATCCCTTAACACCAGTACCATTTACTGCGATTTCAAGTTCCAACTCAATCAAATCTTCAGCGTTCTTAGTTTTCTTGAACGATGTCAAGTAACCTTGATAGTACACTGACTCGTATTTGTCGCCTTGTTTCTTGGCATTCTTCTCGATTTCCCAAACTTCGACAAGTTCACCCTTGTCCATAGCTTTTTCAAGTTTAGCAACAAGTTCATCATCTTCCGCCATAATTGTTGTAGCAGTGATAGAAACCTCAATACCACCGACAGATTGAAGAACGCCATCTTTTGTCTTAACTGAGTTAGCGTCACGGCTCTTTTCAGATGAATGTTCAGTCTGGAATGCTAACTTAGCGCCATCAGCTTTGCTTGCTTCACTTAGTAAACGGAACAATAGAATACTGTCAATCCCTTTTTTTGCAATTGGCATTTTTTTATCCTCTTTCTTTTATAAAATTGTAAATACTAAACGAACACGACCACGTTTCAGTGGTTCGACTGTCGTGTTATCATCAAATAGCGATATTGTAGACTGCGAGATGTTCAAAGCTAGATGATAGCCATCTGCCTCACTAATCTTCATCGCTTCAGCTAAGATACTCGAACACATATCTGATACTTGTTTGCGTTTTTTACGGGTACTCCACACCGACAGAACCAACTCTACTGTACCTTTCACATCCGTTTTATTCGGTACGAGTATGGAAGTAGTATCTTCTAACTCAACGAACGGATAGGGCACGTTATCGTCTGGTTTGTAATCGTATATTTTATAACCCAAAAAAAGACAACGTTTAAATACGCTGTCAAAAACTGCTTGCTCTCTTGATTTCATTTAACCAACCTTTCTAAATCATTTTTAAAAAGTTTTTTCTGATCATCAAAAGCCGGTTTGATAAACGGTTGTGCGCTCATTTTGCGAGTTCCTAATTCAACGTAAGCAGCATAATCAGTTCCTGGTGCCACTCGATACTTAAACCTATCTATCTTACTACTGTTGACAGAGATAGAGCGTTTAGTCGCTCCTGTCGGTTTGACAAATCGCCTATTTTGACCTCTGCCTTCATAGTGACCTCTAAACTTAGAAGCATTGGTAACTGCTTTTTTCTGCATTTCAGTACCATTTTTTTCAATGATACGCTCCACCTCTTCCATTTTAGCGACTCTTTGAAGTTTGGCTTGAAGTTTATCAAGGCCTTTTAGTTCAAATTGTAAGCTACCCAATAGAGTTATCCTTCTCTAAGTAGAATACTCTTCCAGACTGCTTGTCTGCTCTGCATTTATAGCGTTCTTTTCGATAATTGAGATAAGTGAATGCCATTTTAGGTGCATTTTGGAAATAAACCACTTTCGAACCACGTTTATATTCACCAAAAACTGCGACTTGCTTGTCGATACCTAAGTCCATAACATGAACTGGAACAATCAACTTTTTATCTTCACTAGAAGTATATTCGCCTGTCTCTGGATCATACTCTTCTTGCATCTTAGCGATAATCTCCACTCTATCGTTGTATCTCATAGCATCTTAAACCCCGCATTAAACGTTTTTGAGCAAACCCGCTTAATCACACTATCGTATTCTTTGAAATCATCAGAGTTAAATGTCATAGACGTGCCTTCTAAAGAATGATTACTCATCCCTTCAGCGCCTATCCTATTAAATCGTTTAATAATGACCTCGGTAATGATATACTCAAGGCCTTCTGGGACATCATCCACGCCTGCATAAGCCAGAAAATTATCAGTTGTTAACATTGCTATGGTTGTCAGTAACTTATCTTGAAGATTATCCTCAATCCCTAGCAATATCTTTGCTTGAGTGATATTAGCCATGTTATCCCTCCAACACTGCGATAAGTTCCTCTTTGTTTAACGTTGAATAACCTTCGATATTGCGCTCTTTAGCAATATCTTTTAAGTCTTTAACCGTTAAGTCGCTATAATTAATAGCTTCAGTTTCAGCAGGCTTTTTAGGATGATGTCGTCGTAACATCATTCCCATTAAGCACCTCCGAACTTGACGACTTAGAAGGGTCGTACAAGTAAACACCGTAGTGTTCATCACCAGTGATTACAGTGGTTTTCTTGAGAATGTCACGATCTGTTTCAATAGCTACATCACGTTTAAGATTGATAACAAACGCTCCGTATTTAGCAACATCGTCTGTATCTGTGTCAACAGCTGAAACTTTAACAAGGAAACCTTTGCCTTTGTCTACTTTCTTAGAACGTACGATTTGAACACCATGCGCTTCACCAAAAGTACCAGAAACAACGATATTAGCGCCAATTTCAGAACCACGCACCCACTCTTTAGCAGTGTCTTTACGCAAAGCAATAGCATCTTCAGGGTTCAAAAGAGCGACATAACGTGCATCTTCTTCATCTGCGAATACTGCTAAGGCTTTATCAAGCGCATCTCCGGTTGTAGGAGCATCCTCGATATATTGAGTAGCTTTCTTAGCTTCTTCAACCAAGTCATTATCTACCTTATTAGCAATTGCCAATGCGATTTGATGTGTAGCTTGACCGATTGGGTCGCCATAACCAGAAAGTACCGCTTCATCTGTAAATTCGATACCTTTCCCGGCTTTTTTGATTGTCATAGTAGATTTTTAGTAGTCAATTGATCAGGTTCGATTGCTACACCCTCAGCAATATCTTTAGCATCACCAGAATATTCCCATTTTGGGACTGTGATAGTGTTCCCTGGTTGTCCTACAAGCGCACGTTCAACGTATGCTAGCGGTGTAAATTTAATCATTTTAGGTAGTTTAGCCGATACCATATCAGCCATCACTTCAGGGTTAATCATCTGTGCAAGTTTAGTTTGTGTCATTGTCTATTATCCTTTCAATTTATGATAAAGTTCTGGGTTGTTTTGGAGCAGTTCATTTCTACTCTGGTAACCCATTCTGTTAAATTGTTCTTTGGTAATCTCACCAGCTGAAGTGTCTTCCATCTTCTTCGGTGTCTTACCTTTTAGTTTCTCACCGACTTTCTTATCGGCTAAGTCATTCACCAGAGCTACAAAGCTTTCTACAGCCTCCTGCGTGCTCTCTGCGGTATCTTTAACGACAAGACCTAGGATTTTATCATCAACTGCAATACCGCCCTCAGAAAGCATTTTAGAGGCTTCTCGCTCAAGACCGCTACGATTGATTTTAGCTTCCAGTTCTGCAATGTATGCTCTTTGCTTTTCCTGCTCATACTCTGCTTTCTGGGTTTCGTTCATCTGACGTAGCTTTTCGGCTTCATCCATCTTAGCTTGATACTCTTTTTCAGCAGAGCGCTTGGCCTTCGCTTTCTCTTTCTGAATGATTTCATCAAGCTGAGATTGTGTGAATGTTTTCTCTGTAGATTCCACCTCTTGTTGAGTGTCGACTTGTTCTTCTTTTGGTTCTTCTACAGTTGTTTTTACTTCTTCTGCCATTTCAGGCCCTCCTTTTAAGTCCGAGTGGACTGATATCCTTGGCTTTTAATGTCGTCAAAGTTTCGGACAATATAAAAACCGTACGGGATTCCATACGGTTAGGGCATAATTAAATAAATAGTAGTCTAAAGGTTTCACGGCCTTTAGGTGTGATGAGAGTCTGTGTGCCAGACCATTGTGTTTTTTCGTTGAGTGTTTCCTTGACCTCAAACAAACCATCATTTTTATTGGCTGTTGGTTGGAGCTTACCTTTCTTATCTCGGTAGATATATTTTTTCTCCATCAAGAAGTCAATAAACTTACGTTCTTTGATTTTTTTAATTGTTTTGCTGTTTCTCTGAAGCTGGTCAGTAAGTTTCTATCTACTAGTTCATCGAAATAGTCTGCTTTCGGTTTCATTATGGTATTTTCAACGGAAAGTACAGCTTTTTCAGCTTCCAAGTGTTTAATGACTGCTTCTTTTTCTTTCAGTTGATTACCAGCCATAAGGAGCAAATCTGCTAAGGCTTGTTTGTTGTGCGTGATATTATAAGCCACTTGGTCGGTCATATAAGCGCCATGCTTACGAATAGAGGGCAGAACTTCGCTAGTGACCCAATCAGCAAATTTCTCTGCTTCTGGTTTGCGAGATTGAAAAACAAGTTTATAGAAATTCGCTTCGTTGATGAAGTTGGCTTGTTGGACTCCTCCGTTTGTAAGGAGGTCGGTAGTAACTACCCCCTTTGAATTTAGCCTTTTTACTACATCTTTACTGTTTTTTTATATCCAAAAATCTGACAACAATCTTTTTAAGTTGAAATAAATTTCTTTATTAACTTCTGTCGTTCTTACTTCTCCGAATTGTTCATTTTTAAAAAAATTTGTAGTTCCATTTTTTTATGCTCCTAGTTAAAAATTTTACTTCCTAAGATTTCTGCTTTATCTGTTGAGTTCATCAAAATAAAAGCAATTTCATCTAGTGTTGCATGAAGTAAACCGAATTGTTCATTAAAAGTATCAAAGAACTTTTTAGACATCTCTTTAAAAGCTGTCTCATCCTTAAGTTGAACCCAAGCCAAGGTTTCTGTCATATTGGTTGCCATTTCAACCGTTCTTCGAATATCTGCAAGTTCGTAGCCTAGATGAGTCAATTGTTCTTCTGTTAATTCAATTTTTGCCATAATAAAAACACTCCTTCGTGTACCTTGAAAAGAGCGTCTCAGCATGATATAATATTTCATGCAGAAACACTTCTGTGGTGATACCATGTGCTAGTCGGCTTGGCGGTTTGAATAGCACTTGGTATTTTTTATTTTTCGGATTTTAAAAGGTCAATTCCTTTCAATATTGCTTGTGTCTTCGATAATTGTTTTTTATTTGCAACCTCTTCTAAATTTTGAAATTCAGATTCAGTTAGCTTAATAGACACTCTGCGATTTTTAGGATTTTCACTTTTCGGTCTTCCGATTTTAGCAGTCATACTTCATCACCTCACTTTATGACTTCACCAAAATTATATTATAGTGAAGCCAAAAAGTCAAGAGGTTTTTTGAAAAAAATTAAAAATAAGAAAAGCACTTAGATTTCTCTAGGTGCTTTGGTAATTAGCTAAATATTGCTTTTTTACCGAGTAGTTCATCCTCAGTATAATCAATGGTAAAAGTGTCCTGTTTTAAGACGGACTTAGGAGGTGTTGATCTGAAAAATGGAATACTATGAACTTTGTATTTTTTTCCTCCAATATCCACAAATTGATTAATCCTCAAGTTTGAGAAATCAGGGTTCTCAACAGTGACAGAAACAAGACGGTTTGCAATTTTATAAACATCAATAATCTTATTTCATGTTTCTCCAACTCCTTCAATTCCTTCTTGTAATTTTCTAGAGCAATCTCCGTTTGTCTTTGTTCAGATTTTGGGATATTATACTCTTTCGCTACAGATATTAAGTACTTTTGAGCTTCTATTTCTGCTAACAATTGACTCTCTCGACTATCTGTAATCAAGCCATCTTTAAATTGTTTAGCATGGAATAGTTCCTCTAAGATTTCTGATATCAGAGGCTTTTTTTGTAAAACAATCATGTCATAATCCAAGCAACAGGCATCCACTCCTCGATTTTTCAAGTAGGAAGCTGCTTGGTCATCTTGCCATACAAAACCACCTGAATCTTTAAAATCTCTCAGTAGTTCTTTTTGTTTAGTGATATTAACCGGTCGGCGCTTATCAGGATCTTTATTTCTATCCATACCCTGATTATACACCTTTTCCCCGTCTTTCGCAACATACTTGCTGTTCAAAGCTTTATAATCCGTATCATCACGTCTTCCATAGCGATTTACATCTTTCTTAAAATGCGGAACAGTCGTACACCGACAGTTAGGGTGAAATGGTGGTGCGTTCAATGCTGGAACCAACTCAGATACTTTAAATATCTTTCCGTTGAATGGTTGACAGATTTTACACGCTTTTAATTCCGTCATGACTTCAAACTCTTCAACACCATTAGCCTCGTAGTTAGCTTTCTGTGCTTCTGAGTATACCCTTGCCGATTCTGTCACTGCTAACCGTCTGGCGTAGCCATACGAGACGTCAAACTCTTTCCTAAGATTGTTAATCAGAACGTTTGTGCCTCTGCCTCTTAATACAGTATCAGCAACACCTTTCTTAACGATATCTCGCAACTCATTCTGTCTTGTCCAGATATTAGTAGACCAGTTAGATCCGTAGAAATTCGCGTATATAATCGTATCTGCTGATACTTTTGAAGCTTCAAAACTTCCGAGAGTCATATTCAAGACACCAGCGCTAAACAGATTCTCTCTTCTGATTGATTCAGTCAAGTGCTTATCAATGATTTCAAACTCACTCAAAGCCAAATCATACTGATGTAGCTTAATATTAGCCTGAAGCACCTCTAAACGGCTTGTTTTCATTTTGAGATTATACAATCTCATCAAGTCGTTTTCTGCTTTTGTGAAATCCTCGCTCGTTACTTTCTGACCACGCTGCCTTAAACGATTAGCACGTTCAACTAACTGTCTAGCTTTGAACTCAACATTGACCATGTCAAGCCTATCAGCTCTCTGTTTAGCCTCTAGCTTCGTGATGCCTTCTTTATCAGCGTACCTTTGCCAAACTATCGATTTCTTTCTGAATGTTGTTAGCGTGTTGTTGATAGACACCGTTCAGTTGATAAGCTACTCTCTTATCTGCCAGTTCCCTAGCCTTTTCTTCGGCACGATATCTATCTTCCCAATACTTATTGGTCAACATCTGCTATAACTTTCTGACTTTCATCTATTTCAGCATCTGAGTAGATTTTTTGTTTTTCTAAACGAGTTTCAAGGTCGCCCATAGCTTCCTCTTCTTTTTCCATTCTTTCGATTTCTTTCTGAGGATCATCGATAATAGACAAAACAGATAGCTTGGTTTCTTCAGATACTTGTCCAGATAACTGTCCGACAATCTGCGCTTCTTCAAGAATGTTTCTTGGCACGTTTCTAGTGAATGTGTAGGTTAAAGCTGACCAAGCTTCTTCATCAACTGCGCTCAAAGGCACGCTGAACACAATTCGATACAAGCGATTGAATGCAGATTGTAGCTTTCTGTCTTTCATGCGAGCAAGGTTATCCATGGCCTGCAGTTTGAAAGCAAGAGCAGTACCAGATGAATTCCCAAACTCAGCTTCAGACATGTTCGCAACCATTGAAATAGCAAAGATTGACTCTTTCAGCAAGCTGATAAGGTTCTCTTGAGTCGTGTCTGAACTTGGCTTCTCAAGGAAATTAACCTCAGGCAAAGGCCCGTCGCCATTCTTCCAAAGATTGAAATCCTGTTCTCTCTGATTTGACTAGCATCTTCATCTTGTAGTTCAACACCCAGCACCTTCAAGTAAGCATCTGCGAAATAATCTACATCATTCGCTTTCTCGCTTGCAGCCTTATTTAAAGCGTTGATCAAAGTCTTGACGCTTTCAAAAATACTTTGTCGTTCTTCGTTCTCAATCAATTCAACAACTGGAATAGAACTATAAATGTGCTGAGTACGCTCACCGAATTTTACTGTTCCACCAGTTGAAAAAGTAGCGTCAATCACCTCATCATTCGTGATAACCTGACCAATACCTGTCTGGCTATTCTCGTTAAACGTATACCTAACTGCGAACAACGGTCGCTCTTCAATGCTATTGTCATGTACGATGAACATATTGATTGGACTGTTATATGTCGCTCTAGTCTGCTTGTATTCGTCTTGGTAAACGTAGATGAACGCATGACCGAACACGCTAGACATCTTAGCAAGTTCAAACTCTGAATCTTCCATGTCGTTAATCTTACGGAAATCAGCAACAAACTCATTTACGTTTTCATCTTCGTGCTTGATTTTAACAGGAACACCGATTTGATACCCTGTGAACGTATCGACAATATATTTGGCGTAATTAAAAACCAGACGGTTGTCTGGCTTCCAACTATCTTTTTTAGGCATTTTCAAGACTTCATGTTGTGAGAGATACATATCCTCACTCTCAACATAGTTCTCGACTAGCTTGCTCATGTGAAGTCTGATCGCTTCAGTAACGACTTCTTCAGTCACTTCATCGCTTGTTGTTGTAATGACTTTTCGTTTGTTAACAAAAAAACTTTTGCCAATTTTTTTAAAAAACCTCCTTTGAATAGTTTGATCTTACTTCCTAGACCAGAATGTTGCGAGTAAATCGCATAACGTACCGCATCTAGTACGTCGTCATTCTCTTTCACTGGCTCGCCCGTCTTTTCGTTCCAGATGTATTGATAGACTTCATCTTTGAACTTGCTGACCTTATTTGATACAACAAAAAAAGCGCTCAGCTTTCATTAACTTGAGCGACTTCTTCAATACCAGACAATACCGCTTTATTAGCGTTGAATGTTCTCAATTGCTCTCTTTGAAATCTTGCAACGTGTTCAGGTCGTGCGCTATCTGCCCAGAACGTAATATTCCCGTATCGTTCCTTGATATTCTTAGCGAGGTCTACCCAAAAGTCTATCTCTTTGTACTGATGCGCATGTTCCTCTAACAAATAAACTGAACCGTCAGATGTTTCTCCGATAACAATAATAGAGCCAAAGTGTTCATATCCCCAGTCGACTCCTGCGTATACTTTGGTGATATCTTCTGGTACGTTATCCACAAACATATTCTCACTAAAATCACGATAGACGACGCCCTCACCAGTCACCCACAGACCAAGAATGTCTCGGTCATAAAATACACCAGCTGGTGTGGCATTCTTGATATTCTCGCGGTATCTGTCAGACATGAACGTATTATCATCTAGCTTGAAATGAAAGTCTATGATCATATCGTCGCCAGAGTTGATATAATCCCGTCTGAGCCAGTGGGTTGGGATATCTGGGTTACTATCCCAAACAATCCGAGCACCCTCTCCTGAGCAACGTGAGATAATTTCTTTGAATACTTGTTCATTAGCAAGAGACGCCTCGTTTACATAAGCTCCAAAAGCAGTAAAACCACGGGCACGTTTTAAACCAGATATAGAACCGGTGTAGACTTGAACTACCTTGACACCGCAAAGGGTAAAAGCTCCGTGCTTATCGTATTTAGGTTCAATATCAAACATGTTATACAGTTCCTGAATGATATTGTTTTGTATCGATGTTGAAGATGTTCCAGCTAAGATATACATCGGTTCATCTATGTTTAATCTATCCGCTGTTTCTCTCACTCGTGCAATCTCATTCATGAAGACCATGTTGTTTAAAACAGTTTTACCTGAACGTTTTGCACCATGGAGACCACAGATAAAAAAATCATCATTCAATACTCGTGTAAGTACTTCTTCTTGTCGTTTTGTAAATTTACTTGTCATTAAAAGCACCTCTCAAAGCCTTGGCAAAGTCTCTCAATTTATCATCTTGTTCATTATCCTCGCCGATTTGAGTTTTGAGTTTTTCGATTTCTAGTTTCAGTTTTTCATCAATTAACTCTAAGTCATGGAAAGTCATATTGTTCATACCTTCCAAAGCTGAAAGAAATGAGTTTGAATTAGCTTGTCTAATACCGTCATTCTCGATGCTTGCCCTAGCTTTATTTTTTAGCCATTCATACTCATTGAAAGCCTGCTCTCTGGACCATAAGGACATATTAGAGAACTGTTTGAGCAGCTCACGATACCTTACCAAAACCTTACCATTTTGAAGAAGCTCGCTTGCTTTAACATCGACCGTGCTATCTTTCCACTTTTTAGAAGTTGAAAAAGCCTGTCTATATGCTTGTCTTTGAGATAGTCCGGAGATTATCCCTTGGACAAATAGCTCTTGTTTTGGGGTTAATTTATCCACTCACCGGACTACCTCCTTTCTGACAAAATAAAAAAGCCACACGATGTGTGACCTTCTTGCAAGGCGACTACTACCTTGCGTGTTAATTAGAAATTATTTCATTTCTTTTTAATTTTTTTGTAGTCATTAACAACCTCTGAGGGAATCAAACCCTCTAGCTTATAACTTACCTAGGATATAAGTAGCTACGCAATCATGCAAGGTCCAGTCGATAAGCCGACCTTCTAATAAGTTAATGAGTGATATATGAATGCTAAGCCTACTGCCTACCCCATTCTGGGACACAAACACTCAAAGGAAAGTGTGGGATTTGAACCCACGAACCGCACATAGGCGACCACCCGTCTAGCAAACGGGCGCATTCAACCTGACTCTGCCAACTCTCCATGTCAGGGAAGGCTTACTGCCTTACCCTTAATTGTTGATACTACCATTCTAACAGATTTTTAGAACCGTGCCGTCCCAAATAGTCCCATTTTGAACTTATGACATCAGATAACTTCTTCTAAGGCTAAAATTGCCTCATTCTTCAATCTGTAATAGGTTGTACGACTCATTTTCAAGTCATAACAAATACTATCAGCCGTACCTTATTGATATAAGTCATTCGTAGGATTGTTCTATGCTTAGGATTTGTCAGCTTGTTAATCATCCGCCCCAATTCCATTTTTCGATTTATTACAACATTGGTATCTTTCTCAATTTCGTCTTTCATCACTACCAACTGAGTATAGACATCATCAACTTTTCTAGTCTGTCCACCTTGGACTTTGACATCTGACCACTTAGGACTTGAGAGCAAACCTGCCTCAAGCTCATTGATTTCATCTATACGGCTTTGGATGTCCATGTCAAGGTCTTGTAATTCTTTCAACAGCTCTTTAGCCTTGTTCACTCTCTATCTCCTTTGTGATATAATAGTCTTTGCGAGAACTATTAGCTGAGACAGAGGGTGTCTTGGCTTTTTTATTTTATTCTTTATTCGTAATCACACTACCTGCACCGTTGACAGTGACCCAGCCACCACGTTGACCCAACTCAATCCCAAATTGGGACTGAGTTTTCCCATCAAGTAACTTTTTATCCTCCTAAGCGACATCTTCGCGTTCAATCAATGGCAGAATGTCGTTCGTCTTAAGGATTTCATACAAGAATAGTCTGCCCTTTTGCGTCCAAGTTGTTGTCATATTCATTTTATTTTGGCCGTCTTTACCCTGATAGTCAAATGTGGCGCTGTCTGTGTAATTTTGACCCATGTATTTCTTATACAAAATCCATTGTCCATTTACATTGCGCTGGATTCCTAGTTCATGCAAGATTTTATTGAACATTTTAGCGCTCATGCCATAATCAGCTGCAATCTGTGTTACTCGGACTGAGCCTTTGCTTTCAATGATGATATCAAGATAGCGAGCTTGTTTCTGTGCTTCAGCTAGTTCTAACTCAAGTTGCTCAATCTGGCCACTCATCAATTTCATTTGACCGTCAGCCCACTTCAAAGAGCGTGCCATCTGGATAACTGGGTTATTGAATTCTTTTTCAACTTGAATGAAATACTGGCGGACTTCTTTGCCTTTTTCTGTTTTTGACATCATGGCAAGATGTTTAGCTGTATCAATAGATAAAGCATAGTCATCTAGATGTTGTACGTTTCCATTTCCACCTTTAACAGGTGTACCTCCAGGTACGCCTGTATAATCGTGACCATCTATAAACCCTTTAATATTTTGTTCAAACCAAGCGCTAAATCTCTTTTTAACTTCTAAAACTTGATGTAATTGTCTTGCGCTGATAACTGGTTCTTGTTTTTCGTTAACTGTGATTGTAATTAAATTATTCATTTTGTTTCCTCTTCTTCTGTAAAAAAGTTAATAATAAAATTGATTAGATCATTGGCAAAAACTGCCATAAAAGTTGCCTGAACATCAAAGAATACTCTCGCCTGTTCCTCTGGAAAATGTTTTCTGACGATTGCAGCTATAAGTGCGTCCCACTTTTCTAACTCCTCAGTCCTTGCTTCTGACCTAAATGCCATATGTAATTCGTTGATAAAATCTTGATTTTCCATGATTTTCTGTACACAAAAAGCGTACCCTTTCTATAAAACTATTGCATGAATAAGGGTACGCATGTTATACTATATGCGTATCCTATTCATTATGAGTGGGTGCGAGGTTGCACGAAGTAATCGCTTTAGTCGGTGGAATACTTCGTGCTTTTTTTATTCCTCTAATGATGTGTTAAGCAACTCGACAGCTCTCAATATCGTTTCAGTCTTTGACAGTCCAACTTTTGTAGATACTTCATCAACAAAAGCAAACTCATCTTCAGTCAAACGAATCGTAACTCGCTTATCTCGCTTGCTCTCTCCTTTTAGAGGTCGCCCCATTTTCTTTGCCATAACTATCTAGTAAAATACCAAATAGCCAAGGCAAGGACGGCAATGCCAACAACACCTTGAACTTTTTCTTTCAAGGTCGTCCGCTCAATCGTAATTTCTGCACGTTTGAACTTCTTATGGTAAAGTACATTATCTTTCATTTGCTTTTTACCTTTCCTTATGCTAGAATGAACTAAACAACAGGGTTTGGGGCTTTCGCCCCTCTCCCATTAGAATTTGATGGTTATCTTAAGGAATTTGAGGTTGAGTTCGATTGTGACCTCTTTCGCTTTGGGAAACCATCTTTTTTTCTTGTCGTGTTTAGCCATCTGCTAAGTCCTTTCTGTTGGATTTGTTAGATTTCTCAACCTTACATAGACTATTATAATACTTAACGCTGTACATTTCAATAGTTTTGTACAGCTTTTTTATTTTTCAACAAAAAAGTTCTCGCACCCATTCATTATTCAGTTTTCAAAGAACAAAATCATAGCTTATACTTCAAATAACGCTGCTAGTTCCGCTAGCTTTCAGAACTAGTGTCTAGCTCCTGACTAGCCCAAATTTCAACTGGTGTCATAACATCACCTCATCCCCAACTTTCACTTTCTCATACACTTCCTTCGTAACTACGAACACCCCGTAGACACGAATCGTAATCGTATACAGCTTGCCATGCCGTCCTTTCTCGACGACCTTGCCAAATATCTCAGCGCCTGCATTATCCGCCTTGTAGATAACCATCGGCTTCTTCTCTTCCAAATCTCGAATCCTGTCCATTTGCCAGATATTTAGTCCAGCTGATAGCAGAATCCAGATAGCGATAAATCGTTTCATTCTGTAACCTCATTTCTTCCATCTTTTACTTTTTGCAAATAATATTTATATATTTCACTGCTATCATGGTCATTTACTAAATTTTCAAGTGCTTTATTGACTACTTCAGACATGCTTCTATAACCACCATATTCTTTGATGGCTTCGACATGGTCATACATATCTTTTGTAAGCGTTGCTTGTATCTTTCTAGGCATCACTCCTCCTCCACTGTTATTTTGTATTTCATTCCTGTTTTTAATTTGAATGGTATTTCTACCTTCTTTGCGCCGTCAAATACAATATCAGCTAGAGCGCTAAGTACGTTTTGCCCTAGCAACACTTCAAGTTCATTATCTTCCATCACTCCACCTTCTCAACTTCAACACCTTCACAATCGAATACCCAGCCAAAGCCAGCTTCTTCGAGTTCTTTACGGGTGTGGGAATATATAGCATTGTCTAAACTAAGGCTTTTTGTAAAGAAATACCTTTCCAAAAGTTCTCCATAAACCAACATATTTTCTTTAATGTTCCCTTTCACGACTACTGTATACCTCTTCTCTTTCTCGACCTCGTAGCCGTCAAGCCATGCACGGGCGAAGAGATCTCTGTTGGATTTCTTTTGATACCATTCTGTAAATTCCTGGCTTCCATTGCTACAAGCATAATGCAACGCATCCTCTAGTTCTGGACTATGTTCTCTTGCACCCTCAATCACATCATCCACAAACTGCGGAACTTTGACTTTTTCTGGCTCGTCTAGTTGTTTGATTAATCCTAAAACAAATTGCTGTTTTAAGTATGATTCATCTAATTTTTTAATTCTTTCAATCAATTCCTGCTTATTCATCTTCCCTTCCTCCATAAATCAAATAAACTGCAATAACTACCTGAGCCATGCTTGGTGCATAGCCAATCCAATCATCAAACTCCTTAGATTTTGGCAACCAATCCTTAGTAGCTCCCAAATCATAGTCTGTAGGTTTTTCATTTGCGAAGATACATTCCATCGCTCCCATAAATGTCATACCATCTTCTGCCATTTCCCAAAAATAGTCCACCCGGTCTTTCACTGCTTGTGGTAAATCTTGCTTAGGAGGTTTGGGCTTCCCATCTTCTACCGTCCAGTTGTATACTGCATTAACTTTTAGCTTTAACTCTTCCATCATCTTCCAACTCCTTAACTTATCTTATGGCTTTCCAGCTCTCCAAATTCATGCCCTTGGTTTACAAAATACGAACCAATCAGAACCGCATCTGCCTCGTCGTCTTTGACGTTCAGGTTAAATTCATCCGAAACTTTAGCAACAGCCTGCAGCTTCATTGACTTCTTGCTTCGGTCTTTATAGCTGAACTTCCAATACTTGCGCCAAGTCGACACGTTCACGAAGTACACATTATCAGCAATCAGTCGACCAAGAATGATACCTGTCACAATACCAATACTAATCATAGACTGCTGATTTGGCCCCATGACTGAGTTCTTCTCGACCACAATCGATTCAAAATGGCAGTCGTACTTCTGAAGCGCTCTCGATTGAATCGTTCTTAATTCGCTAGCCATGAAGCGCCCACGTTCAAAGAATGACTTGCTCTTATGTTTTAAGACACCACTCTGGACAAGGTCAGAGCCGTGAAATACGGCCCATCCTGTCGCAGTAGTTGAAATGTCTAACGATAATGTCAGAGATTTCATTGCAGTTCTCCCTTGATACCGCAAAGATCAAAGAGATTCCGCTTGTTGTTTTCGATGAACTCAAAGAACTTCTGAAGCTCGGCTAAGTGGCGTTTTTCTCTCTTGACTCCAAGGCTTGTATGATACTCTGTCGGCGTTTTCGGAGTTACCCTGATGCTAGCCAATAGAGAGGCTCGAACACGTCGCCACTCGTGTCAAGAGAAGCGTCTGCGTCCGTATTTCTGAAATGCATCTGCATATCATACTCAATCTTATTTGTAATCGTGATGTTCTTATCTACGATTTCAAGGCTGATGGTTGTTCCTGGTATGTCGATTTTATTTAGCATTTGTTTTTTCTCCTTTTTATTTAAATTCCTTTGCGATAGTAGCAATAACATTGACTGTCACGCTATTGCCTGCTTGCTTGTATAATTGACTGTTAGAGTTGACCTCTTGAGCCTTGTCAAATGCCCAGTCTGGAAAACCTTGTAATCTCCAACACTCACGAGGTGTTAGTTTTCTAATCCTAAAATCAGGCTCAACTACTCCTTGACTTTCTCCGGTCAGTAAAGTATTAGCAACTTGCTTCCCAACTCTACCTCGTCTTGTTTTAGAGTTCGGGTGTGATAAGTTCACACTGTCTCCAATTTCTGCTTCTGCATATCCTTGAGTAGTCGCTTCCTTAATTTTTAGGATGTTATTTTCTTGATAGCTATTGCTTGTCAAAGTAGGGGCTATGTCATGTTCTCCACCTTGATTATAACCATGACCACGCTGAATGATTTTAGGCTCAAGTCCTCCACCTTGATAGGCTCGGATTGTTGGTGCTATTCCGTCTGTTTCGTAAACTACTTCACATTGATTAAAATTGGGTTGTAATACTCCAAATTGTTTTATAGTATTACTTTTTACCGCTATTTTCTGCCCCTCTCCCTTGTTTGTTGTTAGCGTGGGAGCTAGACCATCGGCTTGATAGACTTCCCCATTCATTCCGTTGCCAGATGGGTTAACGTTCCCTATTTTCACGACTGATTGGTTACTAGTTGACTGATTTTTTCCGCTGAGAGGAAAAATTCTTCTGGTACGTTCTCTTCTAAGATGTCCGATAATGAACACACGTTCCCGATTTTGGGGGACTCCAAAATTCTTGCTATTAAGCACTTGCCATTCCACGTTGTACCCCAACTCATCCAACGCTGAGAGGATAATCTCGAAGGTATTTCCTTTGTCATGGTTAAGAAGTCCCTTGACATTTTCAAGGAATAAATATTTAGGTCTGAGAACAGATGCGAACCTACAGATTTCAAAGAACAAAGTTCCTCGTGTATCTTCGAATCCTCGTCTTGCTCCTGCAATTGAGAAAGCCTGACACGGAAATCCTCCACAGATAATATCCACACGTCCGATTCCTCGAATAAACTCGTCTGATACTGCTGTGATGTCATGTAGCTCTATTTCTCCTTTCGTGTTATGTATAGCTTTATAACTAGCTCTAGCAAACTTGTCAATCTCGCAAAAGCCAATACATTTATGGCCGGCAGACTCCATTCCTAGACGAAAGCTACCGATGCCTGCGAATAAATCTAAAAATTTCATTCTGTTACTTTCTAAAAAATGCGACTGCCTTTGTGATAATTGGCTAAATACGGGCAGTCGCTCGTCCAAGGTCACATGACCTTCATTGACGTTTTCTAGTTCGCAGTTTTACAAGAATACACGGCTTGTTTAATTTTGAGTTGTTTCCATTTTGGAAATAGTTGGTTTTGAGTTATTTTGATTCTTCAACAGCAAACATATCCTCGAATTCATCTGTCTGCTCTTTGAACTTCATCGGGCTGTCCCCTCTGAAATAAAATCCATTGTCATCCAATTCGCCTTTGACTCCCGTCGCCCAAGACAAGAAATTGAGCCTTGGCAGTCAGGGCAATTCATGAATGTAAAGTAAGATGGGACTTTCCATCGCTTCGCACATCCACAAAACGGGCATTGCAAATCAACATCTACCTTCTCGCTTGGTTTCTGCGAAATCGCTGCGCTTCCGCTAAATTTTGCAGATAACTTGTCCTTCGCTGCTTTGATATTGACAGGATCAATTTCAGCTAACTTCTCAGCATCAATTTTTAAAACGGCCCCTGCATTCTCAGGCTCTTTCTGGCTTAAATCCTCAAGAATTTCATCAGACCCTGTGATCATCTGATAGGCTTTGAATAAAGTTTGATAATCAAGTTCCTGCGCTCGTTCAAAACTCAATTTTACGTCATCTTGTTCAATATAGATTTTCATTCTTTCCTCGCTTTTTCAAATTTAATAATCACTTTCAATCCAGTCACTCGCCGGATTTCTTTGTCTGAAGCACCCTCTTTCAATAGCTTCAACGCAACATCTTCCATACTACTAAATGATCCAATATACTCATCGTATTCTCTGCATGTTTCGCAGTAATCTGGCTCTTCGTAGCGATTCAGGGTGTACCAGCCACCGAGGTGGTTTTCATAGAGATAGATCACTAGAATCCTCCAATCAGGTCATTCAACGTAATAACCATGTCCAGTTTTTTCTGACTTCTGCAATAGTCACAATGCCCGCATTTTTTAGGCTTCTGTTTTCCCTGGATCACATTCCAAACTTCGACGATTTCAGATTTGATTTTGTCTAAACCTTCATCCAACCATTCATCATCAATCTTCAGAACCTCACGGTCCGGCACGTTCTCCTTGCTGACAGCTACAATGTATGGTCTAAAATCCTTACCTGTCATTTGTTTCAGTAATTCACGATATAGACCAAGTTGACCATGATAACCAAATCCAAGGATATTATTAACTGCTGCAGGGACTTTCTTTTTAAGTTCTGCGCTCCACTCTTCTGCATAGATGGACTTCATAGTTTTTAAATCCACGAAATAGCCACGACTTAGATTCACACTGTCCAGTTTCCCTTTGACTGGCACGCCTTCGATTTCTCCATAGACAATCAACTCTTTTTGAACCTCATCTGACGGATAACCGTGATACAAATGATTAAATCCGTCGTCGTCCTTTAGGCTTGTGATCATCTTATCACCAATCACAAAGTCAGATTTTAGATTTCCTTTGTTTTTCCCAGTCTTAGCTAGGATTTTATCTCCATTTTCATCCAAAAATTGCTGATGTGCTTCTGGGCTTTCAAAGTAACTATGAACGTAGTTACCGAGTAGGAGAGGAGTCTCGTCCCTCTCTTCTACCCATTGGCCACTATCAAGGGCAAATGCCTTCGCTTGGCATTGCTGATACCGTTTAAAACGTGAGTTGGTCAACCAACTTGTGTCTTGGTAGTAATTCTCTTGTGTTAGTTCTTCCATGATTAGAACTCCTTGACGTTGGTTGTGTTGCCTTCAAGTAGGGTAATTTCTTCCAAAACTTCACCCGTTTCTTGGTCAAAGTCTGGAATTTCATCTGCTGGGTATTCTGTAGAAGCTAACTCGTCAGGAATTGCCGTTTTTTTGCCCGTTTTTGGGGGTGTTTTGATTTCTTCGGTAAATTCTCCATCTACAACGTTCTCGCTCTCTGTGGGCGTGCTAGGGGCTTTTAAAATATCGTCTAATGTTTTAACTTCTTCTCTCACTGGTTCAGCTTCTTTCACTTGACGATCGTTTTCATATTCATTTTCTGTAGTACGGTTCACAGCATCAATAAATAAGTCATTATCATCACTGGTATTAAAGAACTGTTTAGCTGCACGATTGATAACTGTACGTTTAGTCATTTCTTGAGGAAAATTATTCTGAACATTCTTTGTTTTAGCTTGTGCCCAAGACTTATCAATTTCTTTTTTGGTCATAACGGTCAGGATTTTCTCCCCATCCTCTTTTTCGATAATGCAATAAGCTCCTGCGATTGGATTGTCTGCATTAACCCTAATCCGTTTCATGGCTAACAAAAACTTTCCGACCATTTTCGTTCTTAATTTGGAATTTGTCGCCCTCATAGATAACTTCTGCATAAATATCTTTCACTTCTGGTAATTGCTTAACAACTTTCATAGTGCCAAAATACGATCTAGTCAACTTGACAGTGTCGCCATAAGGTATGAAATAGCACTGGGTCTTTGCTGGACTAAGTCCTTGAGTCACCATGTCCAGAAGCGCATTGTAAATACTATCTTGAGTGCACGTCTGGAGCAAATTCCCCACTGCTGGAATTTTTTAGAGCATAATATGCTGAACTGAGTGCATTGCTGACACTGTAATTTGAAGCAATCATTAGCCCCTCGTTTTGCATTTCTCCAATGCGCGCTGCAACTGGTGATGTAATTTGTTTTTGTGTTAGTTCGTTTGTCATTTTGTCTCTCTCCTTAGATTGTATATAGTTCTTCGCCTGTTTCGTCGTCACAAATTCCTAGACCACCTAGTGCTCTATAATTTTGTGCAACTTGGTTCCAGTAGCTCATGTTTTGAAAGTATGTTGACTCTGATATTTGTTCGTAACTCATTTCTTTCTTCCTTTCATTTTCTTCAAATTCCAATTTTCACGCTTTATACGTCTGTTTTCGTTTTGCAATTTCAAAATAATATCTTGTTGTTCGTTGATGATTTTTCCGAGTTCTCGGCCAAGATGCATATATTCAGAGCGCCATTTATCGATTTCTGCAAGTAGTTCTTCAATCATACTTCATCACCTACATATCGACGTCGACCGCATCCGATATCCACATACTCGCTAGGGTCAAGTTCTTCTCGTTCTTCAGGCGGTTGCATTATATCTCTGTCATAATCAAACATGCGCATACACCTTTCCAAGTTCCAACACTCTTTTCACATATCTGGCCTTGGATGTTAGTCCAAGATCCAGTAATTCGTTTTTTTCTTCATGATTGGCCAAAAGCCACACACGGTTTTCAAGTTCAATTCTAGTCATTATCGTCTCCTTTGCTCTATCCCAAATACTTTGCATAGCATGATCTTCGTGGTTCTGGCAAGGCTAGAGGCTCTGGACGCAATCCTTGAGGCGGTTCATTATCAAACGTAAGCCTTTGAACTCCCGACGGATATTCTTGCGGATTTGTTCTCTTTCAATCTCACGCCCCATTTCAAGCAATTCATTGCAAGCTCTAATCGCCTGCGTATCATACTCTTCTTGCAATCGTCTTTCTTCCTCTTTTTGCTTTTCTAACTGATGAGCTAGAACCCCAGCACCGATAAATCCTAAAACAACTGCGCCTGCTCCTATTAATTGATTAAAAATTGGTGGTTCAAACATGTTCTTTCTCCTTATAAATTTTGATAATTTCATCTTGATCAGCAATCCGTTGATTTGCTTGTTGTAATTTTTCTTGCGTCTCAATTAACGCCTGGTTTAAGTCTAATGCAACGATTCTCCAGTCAGTGTTAATTTCTTTAGATAGCCAGTTTTTTTAATCTTGCTAATAGATTCATTTTCTCCTCACTTCGTTAAATTCATCCAGTTTGCGTTGTACCATTCACGGACTGCATCTCGTGGCCAACGCTTGTCATTTATGTTTGGAAATCCTTTTTGGTAGCGAAAACGGTCATCGAACGTATCTACGGAAACCCCAAGCATTTTAGCCACATCTTTTCGCTTCAATTCCAGAGGGAACGCTTCTTCAATATCTGCTGATTGCAATACCGTGAATTTTATTTGACTCGCAATCGCTTGGATCAACTCTTCCATTTTTGCTCCTTTCATGTTATAATCATGTTGAATATTTTAGTATGCGCCTGATTGCCGTCAGGTGCCTTTTTTGTTATTTGATTTCATCTAATGTGTACAATCGTTCAATGGTTGTACGCTTTCTCCATAAACAAAAGCTCATTCCAAAAATGTTGATTTGGATCCATGCTTCAGCGTAATTTTTCCCATCACTTGCATAATGAGTTATATAATGATGAATCATTTCATACCCTCGTCCTACTTTCTAGCGCCCTGAGTTCAATCTCATGGCTGACTTGTTTCAATAGCTTCTCACACGCTATCTTTGCTTCTCTGTACGTTTTAGATTCGCTGATGAAGTAATCAGCTAGTTCGATGATTTTATCTTCCAATTCTAACTACCTTTCAAATGTGATATAATCAAAATAAAAATGATTGGAGAAAACTATGACCGAAAAAATTTGTTTTATTGTAACTGCTATTGGCGAATCTGGAACACCTACCAGAGAACGAGCTGACAACGTATATAGATATCTTATTGCTCCTGTTTGTGAAGAACTTGGTTATAAACCTGTTCGTGTTGACCATGTCAACGCAGTTGATAACATCAACGAAACGGTTATAAACTATCTCAAAACTGCCCCTATGGTTGTAGCAGATATGACAGAGCATAATCCCAACGCATTTTACGAATTAGGTTTCAGACAAGCTCTTGAACTTCCTCTTGTACCAATTATAAAAGTGGGAGAAAGACTTCCTTTCGATGTTATTACGACTCGTACCGTTTTCTATGATACGGATGTAGCAAAAATCGAAGAATCTAAAGAGAATTTAAAAGCTAAAATACAAAGTTTTAAAAACTTTGAAATGCCTGAGAATCGTGCTGAAAGAAATCTTACACTTGACGATCTCAATGACAATTTGACCAAAAAGCTAAACAAGATACTAAATCTGTTAGAAAAGCAACAGTCTTATTCTCCTCTCGTACACACGCATGATTTTGATTTTAAACCATTGCAAATCGACAATCAGTCATTTACTCAAGAGATAATCAATCGGATACAGAACCGTCCATTATTCCCCGAAGATAAGAAATAGCTAGCTCTTGTTGACTTTGCAGTTCACCAATCTCAGCAACTTTTTCATTTATAAGTCTAACGGTCCTCAATATCTCATTGAGGGCTGTTCTTTCTAGTTCATTCATTCCATACTCCTTTCCAAACTAAAGTCCTATATTAGAATTTTGAAATTTCTCTCTTTTATTTATTTAGAGAAGTATTAGTTTGTTGTAAGTTAGTATTTATTACTAAGTTAGTGCCGTTAGGCTTAGATTATTATTAAATTAGTTATTATTATTTATTAGTTATTATTAGTGTCGGATTTTTTTCAACTTTTGAACTTTTCAACTTTGTAAAATTCAACTTTTGAACTTTTCAACTTTGTAAAATTCAACTTTTGAACTTTTCAACTTTGTAAAATCAGTAAGTTGTAAATGAACCCTTTTACTGTTCTGTGGATAACTCTTTTTCAAGATTGCTTACCCAATACTCCCAATAACTATCTGAAATTGGTACATCTTGAACTAAAGGAAAATTCTGAATACCTTTACCACGACCAAAGCTCTTGCGATAGATACGAATATAACCAGCCTCTTTTAGCTCATCAAAAGCTGCCCTGTGAGCGTCACGACCATTCCTGGAGCGTTTAGAAAGCTCATCAATGTAAGGGCGCCATGTATCCTTATTAGACATCAGTACCAATAGCAACCCTTTAGCTTGTAAGCTCAGATTTGAGTTTTGAGCTGAGTGGTTGTTCAGTTGAGTGTAGTTCTCGTTGGTATTCCTGATTATGTACTGCATACCTCATATTTAAGCCCCTTTCTGTAACTCTCGCTTGTTCATTCATACTTCTCCCAGACTATGATTTAATTCGTATTTTTTGCCTAAAAAAATAAAATCCTTTTCGACATTGTATAGTCGAGCAAGTTTGTCTAAAAGATTCATTGGAATTTTTGAACTATCATGCTCATACTTCAACAGTGTTTGTTGATGAATGTTCAGTTTATTTGCAACTTCTTTTGCAGATAAGTTATAATTTGTTCTTATTGCTCTTAATGTCATTTTCGGCACATTCCTACCTCCTTATCTAAATTCATCCAAGCTGACTTCCAGTGCATCAGCGATTTTGCACATATTCTTAAAAGAAATACGCTCGGTTTTGATATTTCTGATTGTATTTGGACTGATACCAGCTTTTTCAGCTAATGCCTTCTGTGTCATCCCTTTTTCAATCAACAAATGCTTAAACTTCTTCCACATACATTGTTCCTTTCCCAATATATTGTGTTTCAAACATATAAAAACACTACATATTGTTATTTAATTTAGATTATGCTATAATCATTCTTGACTAAGACCTCTCACGTTTTAGTCAAAATTCCAATAGAAAGGAGGAAAAAGATATGGAGATGACTATCAATACTGGAATCCCTCAAGAACAAGTTACTAAAGTTGTTCACGAAAAAGGTCCAGGACACACATATGTTGAAACATTCTATCCCAACGGATTGATAATCAATTACGATATGTTGCCAGATGGAACAGTCAACGTTGATTGTAATAAACCACTACGTCTTGAACCAGACGGAACTTATACACCAGTAATGGACTGACCTTTAATAGTAACCTTTCTGCCACTAAATACGATACTTGAAGTATCATGAACGGCTTCATAGCTAAGACGCTTGAATTCTTCTGAGTCTATCTGAAAATTGATAGGCTTTTTTATTTTCCCACTATACGGATATCGTCTTGGTCTCATTCCATTCTCCTTTCTCTCTTTTTTTGCTCTTAGAGCAATAGCTAGGAGAGGAATCGCACCCCTCTACGCTACCCTAGCTTGTTTAGCTTCTTCAACCTTTTCGAGAACTAAGATTGTAAGAGCCATTTCTTGAAAATCTTTATCATCAAATCCGATAACGTCTCCGTAAACTCTAATTGTTGTCAATAGTGTGTTATACAATTCGTACATATCATCTGATGATAGTTTTTCACGGTCTAGGATTTCTCCTAGTTTAAGCGAGCGTTCTCTGCGGTTCTTAACTTGTAAGATTTCTTTTGCTAGTGCGATTTGTTCTTGTGTTGTAAGTCCTTTATTCATTGTTTTTCCCTCCGCTTTGTTTTTGTTATTTCCTTAAGCTTGATTATATTATACTACGATTTAAATCGTATGTCAATAACTTTTTCGAATTTTTTTCGTAATTTTTTTCGAATTTTTTTATTTACAAAATCGAAAATAAACGGTATTATATAGTAAAGAAGATAGGAGGAAAAAACATGGCAAGAGGACGAGGAAAATTAACTCCTCAAGATAAAGAGGATATGAAAGTCTTTTCCGCAAATCTTAACTCAATTTTATCTGATAGAAATTGTAAACAAGCTGAGCTATCTCGAGCGACAGGAATACCACCTAGCACATTGACAGGGTATGTAAAAGGAACTTCATTGCCAATCCCTGGCAATGTTCAAAAAATTGCAGATTTTTTTGGAGTACCTAAATCTGTATTAGACCCTAGATTTGTAACTAATAATTCTATGGTCGATGACTCTTCTTCTAATACTTCCTCTATCCAAACCATCTATGACCAACTAGAACCGAATGGACAAAGAAAAGTTATCACATACGCTGAAAAATTACGGGACGAACAAGAGACACGAAGAAAAACGAAGAAAAACGAAGTATCGGAGAAAGTTGTTCAACTCTATGGTTACGACTACTACGACCACGCTACTTCTGCTGGTACTGGGCAGTATTTGAATGATGTACGAGTGGAGCGGATTGAGTTACCAGTGGATGTTGATGCTGACTTTGTTATACCGATCAAAGGGGACTCTATGGAGCCAGACTATCAAGATGGAGACCTGATATTCATTCAGACAAGCGTGGATTTGAATAACGGAGTTATCGGAGTGTTTAACTACAATGGAGAAGCCTATATCAAGCAACTTGTTATTGATGAAGACCAAGCTTACTTACACAGTTTAAACCCAGAATACAAGGACATGCCAATCACACCAGAGACAGACTTCCGAATTATCGGTGAAGTCGTGGATTTGTATAGGGAGAAATAAGAAGGTGAAAACAATGAAAGAAATTATTTATTTAGATACAAAACTGGTCAATTCATTGTTAGCTCAGCAAAACTCAGGTCTGATAACTAAGTTAGTGAACGAGGATGGAGAAAGCGATGCTAGAGCCGAAGGAAGTACAGAGCAAACAACCACATCTAGTGGTATTGGTCTTTCTGCCTTATTAAAAGCTTCTGGCGAATATTCTTCAACGAATCTTGACAGTTACAATTTCGTATTTTCTAAGTCAAATAAAAATCTAGTAGAAACTGCTCTTGATGATTATTCGTTAGATTTGCTTATCACTGGTCTTGAGGCGAAAGAACTTATAAAACATAGCGATTACCAAGATGGTGACTTAATTTCTGTATCTGGAGAGTTGACGGTGTTTAATTTTGAACAATTAGCAAATACAAGCGATTTAGAAGAAATAGAATTTTTACTTCCTGGATACGATGAATTTAAATCGCTACAATCAGAATTGAGGAAAATAAAGAGCAAAGACAAACACCTACCTAAGAATAAACAAATCCAAAAAGAACTTTCCAGGAACAGTTGGAATAACTTTGAGATGATGAAGCATGTGTCTTCTTACTTAACAAAGTTATTGCCTGACACAAATCTAATCAAATTAGTAATACCTTCAGCATACTTCCGCTTGAATTTCTTCGAGTTCAGAGTGTTCAGCTTAGTTTTATGCAACTAGGAAAAAGGAAAATAAAAATGCTAGGTATCTGCTCTTCAATTTTTGACGAACAAATACCTAGCGATTTCTCACATATGAAAGATAGTAACTTGATGTTGAGGTACGCTCCAACAACAATCTTGAATATTATGCTTGGTTCTTTTGGGATGGTAAACAAAGATGATCACCTCGTAAGACCTATTGCTATTTATTTCGAGGACGAAATAGATGTCCATAACGCTGATTAAAGAACTCTCTTTTTAAAGCGAGTTCCTTCTCGCCCGTTTTAATATCCATGTGGACTCTATCAGCAAACTCCTTGTGGCGCAATTCCATTTCTTTTTTAGATTGCTCCATCTTTTGTCGCTCTTTGGTGACGTTAGTAAAAAAAGAAAACATTATTGCACCACCTTTCATCACTATTTTACAACGAACAGTAATAAAAAGCAACAAAAATCCCCACACTCAAATTTTGGTCGAGGAGAGTGTGAGGATTAGGTAGTATAGTAAAAGGCATTAAAAAGCCCTCTTTACTATACCCATTTTATCAAGAAATGAGGTGAAAATCAAATGGCGTCATACAGAAAAAGAGAGAATGGTAAGTGGGAATATCGCATTTCTTATAAATCCCATGACGGAAAATACAAGAAAGCTGAGAAAGGTGGTTTCCCAACAAAAAAAGCTGCACAGATAGCAGCTGCTGAAAGAGAGAAAGAACTACTTCTTCCCTCTTATGTTTCGGACGACATTACCCTTTACGACTACTTCACCCAGTGGTCTACCATTCATAAGAAACCTAATATTTCTCCCATAACTTGGCAAGTTTATCAAGTTACCAGTCGCAACATTGAAAAACTATTCCCAGGGGCGAAACTTAAAAACATAACCAGTTCAATCTATCAGCAAGCCCTAAATACATTTGCTGAGACTCACTCCCAAGCGACAGTTGAAAGATTGAATATTCATATCAAACAATGCGTAGCCATGGCGGTTCACGAGGAAATCATTCAAAAGGATTTCACAACCTTTGCCAAAGCGGTATCTCAACATAAAGGGATTGAGAAAGAAACCAAGTTTCTTGAAGTTGAAGAGTACAAGACAGTTATAGCCGTTTCGAAGAATAAAATGGACGTTCAATCTTATGCAGTGATCTATCTTATCGCAGTTACTGGAATGCGTTTTGCTGAATGCTTGGGGCTTACCTGGAACAGTATAGACTATGATAACAAAGTTCTTTCTGTAGATAAAACCTGGAACTATAAAACCAATCTTGATTTTGCAAGTACAAAAACAAAAAGCAGTATCAGAAAGATACCACTTGACGATGAGACACTAAAATTACTAAAAATCTACCAAAAAGAACATTGGATTCATAATAAAGAAAATCGTATTTTCTCTAACATATCAAACAATGCAGTTAATAAGACATTGAGAAGAATTGTAGGTAGAAATGTCCATGCTCATTCGCTTAGACATACTTATGCTTCTTTTCTAATTTCTCAACGTGTCGAATTGCTTTCTATTTCGAAAATTCTTGGCCACGAGAACATGAACATCACTATTGAAGTCTATGCTCACCAATTAAAAGAACTAGAAGAAGCAAGCAACTCAGAAGTAAGAGAGATATTCGGAAATTTAGGGGCGGATTTGGGGCAGAACACCTCAAACACCCAGTAAAATCAATAGTTTATATGCCCCCTGCAGGAATCGAACCTGCAACTACTCCTTAGGAGGGAGTTGTTATATCCATTGAACTAAGGGAGCTAGATAAAAACTCTGCTGAAAAAGCAGAGTTCTTTAGTCGAATTAACGACGGATTTCTTTGATACGAGCTGCCTTACCTTGAAGAGCACGCAAGTAGTACAATTTCGCACGACGTACTTTACCGTAACGAACAACTTCGATTTTTTCAACACGTGGAGTGTGGATTGGGAAGATACGCTCAACACCTACACCGTTAGAGATTTTACGAACTGTATAGTTTTCTGAAATGCCAGCACCTTTACGTGCAATAACAACACCTTCAAAAATCTGGATACGTTCACGGTTACCTTCGACAACTTTCGCGTGTACACGAACAGTGTCACCAGGACGGAATGATGGGATATCTGTACGAAGTTGACCTTCAGTCAAGCTTTGGATTAATGGATTCATTTTATTCTCCTATCTTTGTCAATCTTGAGGAACCTTCCTCAGCGGATAAACTGTATTTTTGTGCGTCCATTACACACAAGATACAGTTTACCAAATTTCCACAAAAAAGTAAAGAAATTTATAGCAGAATTCCTAAAAAAATCGCAACTAAACCACCTAGGTAGATCAAAATCAGGTAAGAATAAAATACCTTCTTATCGCTTAGCAACCTTTGGAGTTCGTCATTCAAGGTCGAAAAAGTTGTCAAACCTCCACAAAATCCAGTTGCTAGAATAGCATAGACTTCCTTAGACTCCACATGATTGTAGAATAATCCAATCAAAAAACACCCTAAAAGATTTGCTATAAGCGTTCCAAGTGGCAATTTAGAAGCTTGATTATAGCGGGAAAAGAAATACCGTACGAGCGCTCCTAAGCCACAAGTAATTGCAAGATAGACGATTACCATTTCTTCCTCCCTAGAAAATAAGCCAAGAGTAGGCCACCACCAATGCTCAAAAACAAATACATGATCAAACTAAGATAACGCCCTGTATCAAGTAATTTTACAGCATCAAGCATTAGACTAGAAAAGGTTGTCAAACCACCACAAAAACCTGTACCCAATGCTAAAATAACACCTTTACTTGTCCCCTTATAGACCAGATAGCCCTTGACAAGATAAACCAGGCAGAAAATTCCCAGATAGTTGACAAAGAGAGTGTCCCAAGGAAAGTCAGGACTGGCTGGTAACCAAGTGGAAACTAGGTAGCGGACAAGTCCGCCCAACATAGCAGCTAGAAAAATTCCTAGCGGATAAAATTGTTCTTTTTTCATTTGATATTTTGATCCTGATAATCACGCGAACGTTTGAGTATGTCCGAAAATGTTGCGACAATAGTCTCCTGATAGCGCTTGTCCTCTACACGATTTCTGACCTTTTCAAAAATAACTGCTTCTCTCTTGGTATCTAAAATCGGTTTACCTGAAGCCTTCTTGTAAGCGACAACCCCTTCAACTAAATGCATTCTCTCTTCTAACAGTTTGACAATTTGGTTGTCGATTTGATCAATCTCTTGCCGAATACTATCTAAATCCATACAGTCTCCTCCTTTATTTGAATTATTGTATCAAAAAGCCACCAAATAGGCTAGTAAAATCCCAAGTCACGGTAAGAAAAATGCACTGATTGATTGCATCAGCGCACGTTTATGCTTATCCTACTTTAGCAGCCAATTCTTCTGCGAATTGTTCCAAGCGTTCAATGTCTTCTTCCTCAGCAGAAAGATCAACTTTGACACATTCTGAACCTTTTTCTGCTCCTGTCGCTACAAAAACGCGATCAAAGTCATCAACAGCCTTACAGAATTCATCGTAGAAGGTATCTCCTGAGCCGACCACTCCGTAGATTTTACCATTCAAGTTGAGATCTGCTAGATCTTCGTAGAAGTCCATCATCTCATCTGGCAATTCACCGTCACCATAAGTGTAGGTCGCAACGATAGCGATGTCTGCTTCCAAAAAGTCTGAAGCGTCAACCGTTGTACATTCATCAACATCGACATCCAAGCCCAAGTCACGTAATTTGTCTGCTACAATATCTGCAATTTCTTCGGTATTACCGGTCATACTGGCAAATACAATTTTTGCTAATGCCATATCGTCCTCCTCAATTTATCTTTCTCCATTATATCACATCTTTTTCATTTTAAAAAAATAAAAAAATTCTTGTGCTACAATGAAATGAGAAAGAATTGAGGTTATCTATGGAAATTTGCCATCAAATTTTAGAAAAAAATAAAAGAATACGACACGATTATCATTCACCGTCATATGAAACCAGATCCTGATGCCTTGGGAAGTCAGGTGGGATTGAGAGCTCTTCTCAAACATCATTTCCCAGAAAAAAACTATCAAAAGCCGTTGGTTTTGATGAACCAACTCTTACTTGGATGGCTGAAATGGATCTTGTTGAAGATAGTGCCTACCAAGGTGCCCTTGTCATCGTCTGTGATACGGCCAATACTGCTCGTATAGATGATAAGCGCTATCGTCAAGGTGATTTTCTCATTAAGATTGACCACCATCCAAATGATGATGTGTACGGTGACCTATCTTGGGTGGATACTAGTTCAAGCAGCGCTAGCGAGATGATTACCCTATTTGCCCAAACAACCCAACTGGCCTTGTCAGATCGCGCTGCTGAGTTGCTCTTTGCAGGAATTGTTGGTGATACAGGTCGCTTCCTTTATCCTTCTACGACTGCACGGACTCTTCGCCTGGCTGCTTATTTGAGAGAACATAACTTTGACTTTGCGGCTCTCACTCGCAAAATGGACACTATGAGTTACAAAATTGCTAAACTTCAAGGATACATCTACGACCATCTGGAAGTGGATGAAAATGGTGCAGCTCGCGTTATCCTGAGTCAAGAAGTCTTGAAAAAATTCAATGTTACCGATGCTGAAACTGCTGCTATTGTGGGAGCTCCTGGACGTATTGACAGTGTCAGTCTCTGGGGAATTTTTGTAGAACAGGCTGATGACCACTACCGTGTTCGCTTACGCAGTAAAATCCATCCTATCAATGAAATTGCCAAGGAACATGATGGTGGAGGCCACCCTCTGGCAAGTGGTGCTAATTCCTATAGCCTAGAAGAAAACGAAATCATCTACCAAAAGTTAAAAAACTTGCTTAAAAACTGATAAAATACTTGCCAAACTTTTCAGAATCTGATAGACTAGTATGGTAACAATCTATGGCTCGCAAAGAGACCATGGCAGAAAGGAAATATTGCAAAATGAAAAAAGATATCCATCCAGAATATCGCCCAGTTGTCTTCATGGACACAACTACTGGTTACCAATTCCTTAGCGGTTCAACAAAACGCTCTAACGAAACAGTTGAGTTCGAAGGCGAAACTTACCCATTGATTCGTGTGGAAATTTCATCAGACTCACACCCATTCTACACTGGACGTCAAAAGTTCACTCAAGCAGATGGACGCGTGGATCGTTTCAACAAAAAATACGGTCTCAAATAATCAACCGCATTTATTGCTTAAAAACGTTGATACAAAGCCTTTTCCAAGAAATTGGAATTGGCTTTTTTTGTTTTTAGTACCGTTTTTGGTACCGTCTTGGAAACTAACCTTTTGCACTATCCAGATAATCTACAAATTTTGTGATAGCTTTCTTCTCTCCTGCTACTGTGGAATGGCTATAAGTATCCAAGGTCATCTGACTACTTGCATGCCCTAACCTTTTGGCTGCATTAACAGGATCTACACCCGTTTCAATCATCAAGGTTGCATGAGTATGTCTGAAGCCATGAGGAGTTATCTTCTTCAAGCCATGTTTCCTGATAATCCGCTTTAGAACACTATTTATATAGTCCTGATATAAAGGCTCTATCTTTCCGTCTCGATCAACAAACGTAAACATATAATCGCTATCAATCAATGGGGTAACTGACAGTTGCCCCTTTTCTCTTCTGCTCTTTTGTTTCCACTCTTTCAAAATCGAGACTGTCTCAGTATCTAAAGGAATTTGCCGTATGGAAAACCTGTTTTTAGTGCTTTTCTCAACTGCTTTCCCTTTGATTCTACCTAGATTTTTTTGCTGATAGAAAGTAATTGATTATCAAAATCAATATCAGACCACCTCAAAGAATACAGCTCCCCTTTCCTTAAGCCACTATAGGCTAACAAACGAAATAAGGCATAGTTTTTATAAGGCTCTTCTGCCTTAATAATAGCTAAAAACTCATGCAACTCCTCAACGCTAAAGAAGTTATCTGACTTCTTCCGCTCTCTTTTTGGGAGTATCACTTGTTTCATTGGGTTGTCTGTAATCAATTTCATTTTCAAAGCAAAATCAAACACTTGACTAGTGTAAGATTTGACCTGTTTGATATTCCTAAAAGTCTGACCTTTTTCGGTAATAAAGTCCTGACATTGCCAAGGAGTAATTTTGGAAATTTTCACCTTTCCAAGAACTGGCAAGATATGAATTCTAAATAAATCATCTGTACGGACGCTTGTCGTCCTCTCTACTGTGTTTTGATAAGTTTTGAACCATTCCTCAAAAACTTCATCAAAACGTCTCTCAGAGACTCTCAGAAGTTCTGAGAGGTCTCCTGACGCTTTTTTGTGGTAAATCATAGCTTCATACTGTCTAGCTTCTCTACGGCTCTTAAAACCGCCTTTAAAGAAGTCTTTACGTTTGCCATTAATCACCCTGTAGATTCTGACCTTATAAAGATACCCTGATTTAGACTTTTTTTAGCCTTATATTTAATAATAGACATTCTAATTTCTCCTTTATTTTTTTAAGGTTTCGGAGCTTATAAAATAAAGAAATCATGATTGTCTGTTATTTCTTACTCTTCTTGCAATCTCTTGTATTCGTCAGAATTTATCCATGCCTCCCAGACATAATGATAAGGAGAGTCTTCTGCACTTGATTTGTTAATCATGAAAGGAATAAGGCCTTGTTTTTCATCAGCTATAAATTCCTTAATAGCTTTAACCAAAACAGGGTTGAAGCCTTTTTTTGCTTGCTAGAAAATCAATGTAGTCAGACAAGGATTCTGATTGATTGAGTTCTGCAAGTATAATAGCAAGATCTTCTCTAAAAGGTGTCCATTTAGTAATTTTATTTTCTATACTTGTACCTTTTGTCAACACTTTATAGAAATCTTTGATCATTTCTTTAGGTGCTCCTGGATCTTTTAGTACAGGATTATCATCAAGCCCTAGTAAGTAAGGGATAGATACTCCAAAGTATTCTGATAGAATTTTTGCATTTTCTATACTAAGATTTGTTTTTCCATTTTCATATTTCCCGTATTGAGACTGGTTAGTATTCAAAAACTTTTTGCTAAATCAGCTTGAGTCAATCCTTTTTCTTTTCTTAAAACTTTTTAGTCTATTGCTCATTTTTTTCCTTTCTGCCATTTTTATATTTAAAATTATAACACAAATAATTAAAAAAATAACTTTTTTTCTTGACATAAGTTATTTTTTTAACTTAAAAATAATAGTTATAAAAATAACTTTCGGAGCTTATAAAAATTAAGAAAGGGGTCAGAATATGACAGAAAAACTTTACCATCCACCTCCCAAAAAGCAACAGAAAAGAAGTTGCTTGCTCGTTACGATACCATGCTTCAGAAAGCTATCGAAAAAAAGCTTTTTGAAGATCAGGAACTTTATAAACCTATGCTACGAATGTCAGGGTTTATGCCGTTGGCTTGATGTATCAACTACTACCGTTGTCAAATGGCAACGTGAAGGTATGCCCCACATGGTAATTGACGGAGTGACCCTGTACGATAAACACAAAGTCGCTCAATGGTTACAACAATATGAGAGGTAAGAAATATGATTGATTATGAAAAAGATTATTACTTAATACCTAGAGTATTATTTCAAGACGATTTCTATAGAGATTTGACACCTCTTGATGTTATTGTCTATTCTGTGCTAAGAAACAAACAAGAAGAGGCAATAGAGAAAGGTTGGATAGATGATGAAGGAAGTATTTACCTGTCATATAGAATTGAGGATCTAGCCAAAAAATTTTCCTGCTCCAGAACGACTATGATAGCCGTTTTACAACGCTTGGAATCTGTCAACTTAATTGAACGAGAACGACAATGGAATGTAAGCTATTATAACCACAACTTACCATACAGGACTTATATTAACGAGGTGTAAGTATGATAAAGATTTACTTTGGAAAAGATGCTGCACTTAATCAAGTTATCCAGTCACGATTGGATAGCTATCAGCTTGACTATCAAGTATTCTCAAGTAAAGATATAGATAATAAAACGCTTATGGAATGGCTTTTTAGGTCAACTGATATATTTGAACTATTAAGTACTAAGATGTTGAAGTATAAGTTGAATACACAAATTACACTTAGTCAATTTGTTAGAAAGATTTTGGAAGACGTTGATAGTTCCTTAAAACTCCCAATTGTTGTAACAAAAGAAGCCATCTATTCGAACATGTCTCCGGAATATGTTGGGTCACTCTTGCCAAAAGAATACCGTAAAGTAGAAAGAGAGAATTTATTTAGGAAATTTGAACAGCTAGATGAGGGTAGATGTTTTTGGAGAAACTTCGAGGTTGTCCGTAAACAGTCTGAACTACGTTGGTTTGAACTGAATGAGTTACTGTTTGCTGATGTGTCTGACAATTTAGGAGAGATCAAAAAGGCTAAAGACCGATTCTTTAAATACAAGAATAACAAACAAATTCCTCCTGAAGATATCATTGAGAAAAATCCAAAAAATATTTTTTTGATTGAAAGAGTGGACCTTTTTTTCAAAAATCTATTTCAGATTTACAAAAATTTCTAGTCCAAAAAAATAGTTATGAAAAACGACTATGAAAAATATTTTTGAAAAATGAGATTTTGAGACTAAATTTTTGAGCCTCCTCAAAATTTATAACGCGTGCGCTTCTAACAGCACGCTATGTTCCCATTTCGTGGGATTTTACTACACCCATTTTTTGGCAAGTTTGACCGTAGCAAAATGAAAATGGTCCGACGAAGTCGGCTTGGGGTTGCTCCCCCAAGAATGTCATTTTACGGAGGTCTTTACGCAGACAAAAAAGAGGCGCCGATAGGCGACCTCTAAAAGAAAGGAGGTTTATTTGGATTTAAAAAGTTAGTTTAGATAATATTACTATAACTGCTGAAATACGCCACCGTAGTTTTAATAATTTTAAAAAATTAGTTAGCAACCATATTGCAATCATCACTCAAAAAGCTATGACAGATATGTTTCAAGCTTATACCAAGTCTGGGGGGCAAGTTATCCTCCATTTAGAGTATGATAAACTAAAAGGACAAGCTCGAAATGCTCGCCCTTTCCGAATGGAGTTTAATCCTAACAAACTCCGAACAGTTGATACTGAAATTCTTAATACGATTATACCATATCTCGAAGATATTTCAATCACTCGAGCTGACTTAGCTTTTGATTTTTTTAATCTTGATTGTAGTGAATTCATTTTAGAAAAGAAGGGACGACCTACTGCAACAAAAGAATGGAGAGATAAAAATGGTAAGCTTGAAACAAAATATCTAGGAGCTTCAAGGTCAGAAAAACAAATTCGACTATACGATAAAAAAGTTGAACAACTGACGAACGGAAGTGAAGATGAACGACAAAACGCACAACAATATGAACATTGGTGGAGATTAGAATTTCAGCTCCGCAGTCGCTCGGTTGAAGAAATATTCGAGGTCATTGACTCTGTTATCTTTAAGCCGTTTAACTTTGAAGGTTTAGGTATAGAAGCTCAACTTTACTTACTTGCCCTTACTCGTGATAAAGGAATCTGGAATAAAGTCAGTAAAAACACACGTACAAAATACAAGAAACTTTTACAGACCTATAAAACATCTGATATTGACTATCTGAAATTGATGAAAGATTTATTAAAACATGAACGACCAGTATTAGAAAAACAGCTTGCTTATTATGGGGGTCGTTAGGCATTCTTCGGAATGCCTTTCGCTCTTCGGAGCGAAACAAAAAGAGAAGTTTGTGGCTCGAACTTCTCTTTTCATCGGACTGTTTCGACAGTCCGATTGCTCTCTTTCGAGAGAGCAAAACCGTCGGAGACCGCACACTTTCCGGAGGTAAAGTATAGTGCGTTATACTTTGCTTGGAAGTAGTGCCGTCCTCAGTAAAGAAAACCGCATAAAGGCTTGCTTATGTGTGGCAATTTTTAGCCACACGCTCGGCGACCCTTTGAGCCGAGAAAGGACGAATTATGAGTTACGTTGTAGCCAGAATGACGAAGTACAAATCAGGTAATTTAGGTGGAGCTTACAGACACAATGAACGTATTTTTAAGCAACACAGTAACAAGGATATCGATATCGAACGCTCACATTTAAATTATGAATTGACAGATAGGGATCGCTCTATGTCGTACGAAAAGCAAATCAAAAACTATATAGACGAGAACAAAATTTCTAAACGAGCTATTCGAAAAGATGCCGTTCTCTGCGATGAATGGATTATAACATCTGATAAAGATTTTTTTACTAAACTTACTCCCGAAGAGACAAAACGATTTTTTGAAACTTCTAAAAATTATTTCGCTGAAAACTATGGTTTAGAAAATATTGCCTATGCTAGTGTTCACCTAGACGAAAACACACCACACATGCACATGGGAATTGTACCAATGAAGCAAGGAAAGTTATCGTCCAAATCAATTTTTAATCGTGAAGAGTTGAAAAAAATCCAAGATGAACTCCCAAAGTATTTATCTCAATATGGTTTTCATCTCCAACGAGGAGAACTTGATAGTACAAAAAAACATTTATCAACACAGGAATACAAGGACAAGCAAGAGGTTCTTCAAAAAAATCGAAAAAAACGAATTGACGAAAAAAATTCGATAAAATGATAGAATTTAACAGCGAACTAAACCAAATGGATAAAGCTTTTGACAAATAAAGTTAACGATTTAAAAAAATGGTTGACGAAGAACTAAAAATTATAGACGAAGAAAAAATAAAAATGCTATCTAACCTAGATCATGAGCTAAGTGAAAAAAACAAGATACACTATCACATCTTGAAAAAAAGAAATTAATACTAAAAAGAAGATCTAGATATCGTAGACAGCATCATAGGTAGTAAAACTGAAACAATTGATAGTATGAATCAAGATATAAAAGACAAAAACAAGGTACTATCAACGAACTCACCAAGCAACTTCGAGAGTACCTTCAAAAAGTATCAAAATTTCGAAGGACTGAATATCAGTCAAATTGAAAAATGGAACAATAGGCAAACAAACTCTCGATGGAAAAATTAAACTCTCCCCTGAAACACTCAATAATTTAATAAAATCTGTAATCCAACACTTCTACGAGAACCGCAGACTGTCACAAACTATCCAGCAACAAAACAAGGAATTGAATATACTGAGAAATGTAGCAAGTAATAAAAATGAGATATTAGACGAACTTCGAGAAACTAAAAATCAAAAACGAATTTTAGAAATTGAAAACAATAGCTTGAAAAATAAAATTTCACAACTTCGTGTTCGTCTAAATATAGCCAGCAGAAAGCTTGGGGTATGGAGAAATCAGGCTAAAAACTACATGAAACAAAAAGGAATTCCAAAACCTTACAAAACAACTTAATGCTTTCAAACCTATTAAACTTGTTAGTGCTGTCAAAGTCATCAAAAAAATCTACGAACAAACTCTAGAACGCTGAACAACCTCTTTATGCCGAGAAAACTTTTGACAGCAAGCTATGACGAATTAGACTAGTTGGGTCGTGTCGGCAGGCTGAAAAGCTGCCGACCGATTACAACAGGAATAAGAAGTCATAGGTTACTTGTTGTCAAAAGGAAATTGGAATAAATCAATCAAGGAGAAGTCAAATATTACAAACTTCTAAGTTAATAAAAATTATTATTGACATTCTCTTATTTATCCTAAACTATAACCAAGGATAGGATGTTTGTCGGGTGACTGGTAACAGTTTGCTCAAAAGGTACTTGTTTTAGGTACAGGTTAGGTACTGCCTTCAGCTTTATGCTGTAAAGAACCCGCTCCACCACTGGTCCTATTCGCTTTACTCTTGGATCATATTCAAGAGTTTTTTCTTGCCTAAAAAGTATAAAAGATATATACTAGCTATACAAGATATAGATTGGAGATATGTCATGGCTACATCACTTGCTAAACAATACAATTTTAAAATCAACGAAACAGCAATGGAACAAGCTAAAGCTATTATCAAGGAAAAGGGAATGACAATGACAGATGCTATTTCTTTATTTGTGGAGCAAATAGTCTTGGAGCAAGATTTCCCTATTAAGACGGCTAAAGATCTACATAGAGAGCAGTTGATTGAAGAATTACAAGTCCAGTCTGAACGTGCCTTGAGAGAATACGAGGCAGGGGAAGGAACTTCCCTAGACAATATGAGGGTACGCTATGGCTTATAAAGTGATTGCTTCAAAAGAGGTCGAGCAAGCTATCGACAATATACACGACTATATAGCTACGGTACTTCTATCCCTCAATCTGCCAAAAATACTGTAGCTAAAAATTTTTAGACAGCTTAAAAAGTTTAGAAATCTTTCCTGAAGCAGGTTTTTGACGCTGATGAGAAAATCGGAGTAAAGATTAACAGTAAGTATCCCACACGAGGAAAAATTATTGACCAATATGTTTTGCTTTACTTCATCGACCAAAACCGAAACACTGTTTTCTTATCTCACCTATTCCACACAAAGAGCGACTATGTCACTTTGCTACAAAAAGGCAATAAAAAAAGCTCAACTGATTGAGACATCTTTCTTTATTTTTATAAGCTCCGAAACCTTAATTTTTGGTACCTTTTTGGTACCGTCTTGGTTTAACAATACGCTATATATATAATATTTTACAGCTACTTTCCCTTTAGCAACGTTGATTTAATAAGGATTTAAACATTACAGAGTATACTTTTGTAAAATACGGTCTCAAATAATGATAAAAAAGAACAGTTTCGACTGTTCTTTTTTTCTTCTTTTTATGAACCAATCACTACTACTTTCTATTTGTCAACCATCACGCTGACACTATAATTGATTTCAAACGGGGTTAAAAAATGTCGAAAAGAAGCTTGATATTGAGAATGGTCAAGATGATTGAAACTACGTAGTCTAGGATTGTATTCCACTTGGCATTGGTAAATTCTCCCATCACTGACTTTCTTAGAAGTCAGATAGATTAAGGGAAAAATTAAGAATGGAAGAGCGATTGAAAGAAAGACCTGTGAATAGACCAATAACTAATCCAAGGTTCTTTCTTTATGCCCAACTATAATCACAGGAAGCAAGGAAAAAATCCTTATACCGATACGAATGATCCACTGAGGTAATTTCAGATGCAAGAAACCTTCCATAACAATCTGTCCAGTCAAGGTGCATGTGATAGTAGAATTTTGACCACTTGCTAAGAGAGCTAAAGCAAACAAAGTTGACAGAGTTGAGCTGGCTATCGCTCCTGCTATTGTAGAATCCTGCAAAGTATTGTACATTTGAGAAAAGCTGAAATTTCAGACGCATGAGCAAAAAAGAGCGATTCTCCTAAAATTAGAAGTAAGGAATTGCCAACAAAGGCTAGGGGCAAGTGAAGATTTGAGTCCCAGGTCATAAAACGAACAGCTTTTCGAACATCCTTTTTATCCTTATGGTTAATTTTCCTTGTTTGCGATAAGGATGAATGAAGATAGAGATTATGGGGCATGACTGTCGCTCCTACAATCCCTAAAGCCAAAGTCAATTGACTCCCATGTCCTGGCAAGGGACTTTCAAATAAAGTCGAAGTCGACAAATAACCACCATAGATCCCCGGCATACTCGGATTGGATAAAGCTACCAGATAAGAAAAGATGCCTAATATGGTTAAGATAAGGGTTGTAACAATAGCTTCAATCTCCTTGAAACCAAATTTCATCAACAAAAGCAAAAGAAATACATCTAAAACGGTTAGTAGGATAGCAACCATTATAGGTATTTAAAACAAAAGATTCAAGACAATAGCTGAACCAAAAACCTCAGCCAAGTCTGTCGCCATCAAAGCTAATTCTAAAATCACCCATAGACTATAGCGGAACCACTTGGGAGCATGATGAGCTGTTGCCTGCGCTAAATCCATCCTAGTCACGATACCGAGTTTTCCAGCCATCTGTTGTAACTGCATGGAGATAATGAATGAAATCAAAATAACAAATAAGAAACTATGCTTGTAGGAAGCACCACCAACAATACTGGTAATCCAGTTTCCAGAATCCATATAACCAACTGCTATAAGAGCTCCAGGCCCCAAAAATACTTTTAGATTTTGCCAAAATGATTGTTATTCGGAGTTTCAATAGATTGGTTGATCTCAGAAAGAGGGACCTTTTTGTAAGAAGACATCGGAATATTCACTTTCTAATCTTGTCTTTACCTATTTTATTAATGGATTTTGAAAGAAATGTTGAAAATAGTTTCCTATTTCCAATTTAGTCTTATTGCATCACATTTTGAAATGATTCTTAAGGAAAGTATGATAGTTGAAATAAGCAACACCAGTATTTCAAAAGCCAGCGTCAGAAAACGCTGGCTTTAAAACTGTGAAAAGTTTTTCTCAACTAGATTGCTTCTGTAACAAAACTACGGCTTTCCAATACTTTGAGCATGGCGTTAGCTGTATCTATTGCTGTGAAGAGGGGCACCCCGTGTTCAATAGCTGAACGGCGGATTTGCTCTCCATCCTCGTCAGCAGTTCGTTTTGTTCCTACTGTGTTAATGATAGCTTGAATTCTTCCTTTACGAACAAAGCTTGGAATATCCTTATCGTCATCACCAATCTTACCAACAGGTTGGGCTTGCAATCCATGACTGGCATAGAAGGCTGCTGTCCCTTCTGTCGCGAGGATTCCATAGCCAATATTTTGGAAACGACGAGCCAAGCCCAAAGCTTCTTCTTTGGCATCATCAGCAATAGTAAATACAACGTTACCAAAAGTTGGCAAGTGTAGGTAAGAAGCTTCAAAAGCTTTATAGAGAGCTTTTTCCAAAGTCGTATCAGAACCCATAACTTCACCTGTTGACTTCATTTCAGGACCAAGTAAGCTGTCTACCTTAGCTAGTTTGGTAAAGGAGAAGACAGGTGCCTTGATGTGAACGCGAGTACTTTCAGGGTAAAGTCCATCTTGGTAGCCAAGTTCTTCCAAACTTTGACCCAGAATGAGCTTGGTCGCTACTTGAGCCATAGGGATATTGGTCACCTTAGAAAGGAATGGAACCGTACGGCTGGCACGTGGATTGACCTCAATAACGTAGACTTTTTCATCCTTGATGACAAACTGGATGTTCATCATTCCAAGGCAGTTAAGACCGATTGCTAGGCGTTTAGTATAGTCTGCGATGGTTTCCTGAACCTTTTGCGACAAGGTTTGTGGTGGGTAAACGGCCATTGAGTCACCTGAGTGGACACCGGCACGTTCGATATGCTCCATAATACCAGGGATGAGAACATTTTCCCCGTCTGAGATGGCATCAACTTCGCACTCTTGCCCAACGATGTAAGAGTCAACAAGAACTGGGTGGTCTGGACTAGCCTTAACAGCAGTTCGCATGTAAGAACGAAGGTCTTCTTCGTTTTCAACGATTTCCATGGCACGTCCACCAAGTACATAAGATGGGCGGACAAGAACTGGGAAGCCAATCTTGCGAGCTGCAAGAACTGCTTCTTCTTCATTGGTAGCCGTTTGTCCTGGTGGCTGTGGAATATCCAATTCTTTTAGGGCTTGCTCAAAGAGATCACGGTCTTCAGCACGGTCTAGATCAGCAACCTGTGTCCCAAGGATGGTCACACCTGCTTTTGCCAGTGGTTCAGCTAGGTTGATGGCTGTTTGACCACCAAACTGAACGATAACTCCTTTTGGTTGCTCCAAGTCAATGACATTCATAACATCTTCGAATGTCAATGGCTCAAAGTAAAGCTTGTCTGATACAGAGAAGTCTGTTGAAACGGTCTCTGGGTTTGAGTTCATTATGATAGCTTCATAGCCAGCCGCCTGAATAGCCTTAACCGAGTGAACAGTTGCGTAGTCAAACTCAACCCCTTGACCGATACGGATTGGACCAGAACCTAGAACAAGTACAGATTCTTTATCAGACTTGATTGATTCATTTTCCCAACCATAGGTTGAATAGAAGTATGGTGTTTCAGAGTCAAATTCTGCCGCACAAGTATCTACCATCTTATAAACTGGAACAATCTTGTTTTCCAAGCGAAGTTGGCGAACTTGGTCAGCTGTAGTATTCCAGAGTTCAGCAATCTTACGGTCTGAAAATCCATTTAGTTTAGCCGTTTTCAAAACGTCTAGATCTTGTGGATGAGCTCCCAACTCCTGTTCAATTTCAAAGATATGCAAGAGTTTATCCAGATAGAAGATATCAATCTTAGTCAATTCAGCAATTTCTTCTGGTGTGTAACCACGGCGAATAGCTTCTGACACATAGAAGAGACGGTCATCTTGGGCTTTGACAACTTTTTCAATCAAGGCATCATCAGAAACTGCTGAAAGTTCAGGTATTTCATTGTGATGCACCCCAATTTCAAGGGAGCGACAAGCCTTAAGAAGAGATTCTTCAATGTTACGACCGATTGCCATGACTTCTCCAGTGGCCTTCATCTGAGTACCAAGACGGCGTTCACCTTTTTCAAACTTGTCAAATGGGAAACGAGGAATCTTGGCAACCACATAGTCAAGGGCTGGTTCAAACATGGCATAGGTTGAACCCGTAACGGGGTTGATCACCTCATCCAAAGTCAAACCTACTGCAATCTTGGCAGCCAACTTAGCAATCGGATATCCTGTCGCCTTAGAAGCAAGAGCTGACGAACGCGATACACGAGGGTTTACTTCGATAACATAGTACTTAAAACTGTGTGGGTCAAGGGCCAGCTGAACATTGCATCCACCTTCAATCTTAAGGGCACGAATAATGCTCAAGCTTGCGTCACGAAGCATTTGGTTTTCATAGTCTGACATGGTTTGGGCAGGGGCAAATACAATGGAATCCCCTGTGTGAATCCCAACTGGGTCAAAGTTTTCCATGTTACAAACAACCAAAGCATTGTCAGCTGAGTCACGCATCACTTCGTATTCGATTTCCTTGAAACCTGCGATTGAACGCTCAATCAAACATTGGGTAACAGGTGATAATTTCACCCATTTTCAGCGATTTCACGTAATTCTTCCTCATTGGCACACATACCACCACCAGTACCACCAAGTGTAAAGGCTGGACGGACGATGACTGGGTAGCCAATTGTCGCTGCAAAGGCAACTGCTTCTTCGACAGTGTTAACAATTTCAGATTCTGGAATTGGTTGGTTGAGCTCTTCCATCAATTGTTTAAAGAGGTCACGGTCCTCCGCTTGGTCAATGGCAGATAATTTAGTTCCCAGAAGCTCAACACCAAGTTCATCTAGGATACCATTTTTAGACAATTCCATGGCCATGTTGAGCCCTGTCTGACCACCAAGGGTTGGTAGCAAGGCATCTGGACGCTCCTTACGAAGAATACGTGTCACAAACTCAAGTGTAATCGGCTCAATATAAACCTTATCAGCAATTTCCTTGTCCGTCATGATGGTTGCAGGGTTTGAGTTAACCAAAACAACCTCATAACCTTCCTCTTTCAACGACAAGCAAGCCTGGGTCCCAGCGTAGTCAAACTCAGCAGCCTGACCAATAATAATCGGACCAGAACCAATCACCATAATTTTTTGAATATCAGTACGTTTAGGCATAGTTTATGATACAAAGCCCGTAAAGAATACAGTGAAAATAGGAAACTCGGTGCAGACGCCTTCAGCGTCAAGACGATGTTTATCTTTTTCACACAGTTCTTAGGGCGTGTTCACTTCCGCGAACAATGTATCTTCTCCTTTCTATTCGGCAACTCTCAGGTTGCCATTAAATAAATTCTCCGACGAGCTTTTACTCGTTCTTAGTTTGATTGTTTAAAAGCTTCCATCATCTCGATAAACTCATCAAATAGGTAGCTAGCGTCGTGTGGACCAGGGGCTGCATCTGGATGGTATTGAACAGAGAAAGCAGGTTGATATCTGTGACGCACACCTTCAACTGACTTGTCATTGATTTCTTCGTGGGTGATAATCAAGTGTTCTGGCAAATCCTCACGGCTGACTGCATAACCATGGTTCTGACTTGTAAAATCCACACGTCCTGTAGCAATTTCACGTACCGCATGGTTAAATCCACGGTGACCAAACTTCATCTTGTAGGTCTTAGCACCATTTGCCATTGCAAAGAGTTGGTGCCCCATACAGATACCAAAGATTGGAATTTTTCCTTGCACACCACGAATCATATCCAGTGCCTGTGGAACATCTTCTGGGTTACCTGGACCGTTTGACAACATAACTCCGTCAGGATTGAGATGGAGAATTTCTTCAGCCGTTGTCGAATACGGAACAACCGTCACATTACAGTTGCGTTTAGAAAGTTCACGTAGAATTGAGTGTTTGAGACCAAAGTCCACTACACCACGCTCAAGCCAACTCCTGGAGCTGGATAGGATGTTTTAGTAGAAACCTGCTTGATATTGTCTGTCGGCAAGACTGTTGCTTGGAGCTGGTCAGTCACATGGTCCATACTGTCCCCAACATGGGTCAAGGTTGCACGCATGGTACCATGCTTACGGATAATCTTGGTAAGTGCACGCGTATCAATCCCTGAAATACCTGGAATTTTCTTGGCTTTCAAAAATTCATCCAAGGTCATTTGGTTGCGCCAGTTGCTTGCTCTACGTGCTTCTTCGAAAACAACGACTCCCTTACAAGTTGGAATAATGGATTCGTAATCATCACGGTTAATTCCATAATTTCCTACCAAAGGATAAGTAAAGGTCAAGATTTGTCCATTATAAGACTGGTCTGTAATGGATTCTTGGTAGCCGGTCATCCCTGTATTAAAGACGATTTCGCCTGTTACATCAATATCTGCTCCGAAGGCCTTGCCTTCAAAAAAACTGTGCCATCTTCTAATACTAGAAGTCTTTTTGTCATATTTTCACCTCTCGTGGACGCTCACTGGCGTCTTTTAACGTCTTGTGTTTTAGTTGGCGTTTCTACTCGCCAGTACGGATTCTAAGATTGCCATTCGAACAAAGACACCATTGGTCATTTGTTGGACAATCCGTGATTTTTGGTGCTTCAACCAAGTGATCTGCGATTTCTACATCACGGTTGACTGGAGCTGGGATGCATAAGGATTGCTGTTTCTTTCAAACGGTCATAACGTTCTTGAGTCAAGCCATGTTGGGCATGGTAGTCCTCTTTTGAAAAGATAGCTCCACTATCATGACGTTCATGTTGCACACGGAGAAACATCATGACATCCACCTGATCAATGATTTCATCAATGGTTGCAAACTGTCCATAGTCTGCAAACTCTTGACTTCTCCATTCCTCAGGTCCAGCAAAAGTAAAGTTCAGCTCCCAAGCGTTTCAAAATCTGCATATTAGATTTGGCAACACGTGAGTGGTCCAAGTCACCTGCAATAGCAACCTTGAGTCCCTCAAAGTGACCAAATTCCTCATAAATGGTCATCAAATCCAGCAAGCTCTGGCTAGGGTGTTGTCCCGAACCATCTCCACCATTGATGATGGAAGTCGTAATCGTCGGACTAGCAATCAACTCTCTGTAGTAGTCGACCTCTGGGTGACGAATCACACAGACATCCACTCCTAAGGCAGACAGAGTCAAGATAGTATCATAAAGTGTTTCACCCTTATTGACCGAGCTGGTCTTCACATCAAAGTCAAGTCGTTCCAGCCCCAGTTTAATCTCTGCCACTTCAAAGGACTTATGCGTCCGTGTAGAATCCTCAAAGAAAAGATTGGAAACAATCGGATGGTCTTCATAAGGAAGCTGAGCTCCGTTTTTAAACTCAATCCCTCGTTTGATCAATTTCATCACTTGATCGACAGTGAGGTCTTCCATGGACACCACATGGTTCAATGCTTGTTGATTTTCTGACATGGCTACTCCTTTAGCTTTCTAAGCTTCTTCAGTAATCAGAACTCTGTCTTGGCCATCAAGTTCTGCCATCTCTACGATGATTTCTTCAGAACGACTAGTTGGGATATTTTTTCCAACGTAATCTGGACGGATTGGCAATTCTCTATGTCCACGATCGACTAGAACTGCTAAACTCACACGCGCAGGACGGCCATGACCTACAATATTATCAATAGCAGCACGGATAGTACGGCCTGTATAAAGCACATCGTCCACCAAGATAACTTCACGGCCTGTCACATCAACAGAAATCAAAGAAGTATCTTCTCCACTTTTAATATCATCACGGAAAGGTTTAGTATCCAATTCCACAACAGGAACTGAAAGATTTTCTAGTTGCTCCAAACGTTCTTGGATACGGTGGGCGATAAAGACACCACGAGTTTTAATACCAGCCAAGACGATTTTATTCAAATCTTTGTTGCGTTCGATAATCTCATAAGTAATACGCGTAATCGCTCGTTTGACGGTCAATTCGTCTACAACTTCTTTTGTCTTCATGACAAACCTCCAAAAAGAAAAGTCTCCTTAAACAAGGAGACTTGAAATGTATAGCTAAGCGAGCCCTACTGCAAACAGTATAGACTTCACCCTTCTACTTTATCACGCTCCTTGCCTGCCTCACGGGACAGGTTTAAAGGAATATTTAGTTATCAAATTACTATAGCACAAAAGCAGACCTAAAATCAAGCAAAAAAACTTTTGAGCTCCCATCTTATAAATTGCTAAAAGTCATATAACTGTGGGTACTGGTCACACTCTGGATTTTTAGGATGACAAATGGCTCTTCCAAAATAAATCATGGCCTGATGGGCTGCTAACCACTGCTCCGGTGGCAAGATATCCATGACCCGCTTTTCCACCTCAAGTGGTGTTGCTGATTTTTTGACGATATCGTGGTGTTTGCAAATACGCTCCACATGAGTATCCACTGCAAAGGCTGGAATTCCCAAAGCCCACACTCATGACAACATTGGCTGTCTTGCGACCAACACCTGCTAAACTCTCCAATTCCTCACGTGTCTGAGGGAACTTGACCATCAAAATCGTCTAGTAACTGTTGGGCACATTTTTAGGAATTTAGCCTTATTTCGATACAGTCCTAGACGAGAAATGTGTGAAGCAATCTCACTCTCTGTCGCAACAGACATGGCTTGTGGCGTTGGAAAGGCAGCAAAGAGACCTGGTGTGGCCTTATTTACCGCTGCATCCGTTGTCTGAGCTGACAACATGACCGCAACCAAGAGTTCAAAATGATTGGTAAAATCAAGACTGGGCTTGGCATCTGGAAAGAGAGCAATGATTTCTTCTAGCACTTTTCGTGCTCGTTTTTTGATAAAGACCATTATTCGTCTCCATCAAATAGTCCTTGTAAGCCAGCAAAAGGACTGTTTTCTTCTTTCTTAACTGCTTGTTGAGCTTGGTATTCTTCCTCTGTCATGATTTGCCAGTCATTTCCTGACACAAAACCCTTTGACCAGCTTCTTCTTCAGCCGTCAAAGACCTTAATAGGAATGTTTAGTAGGATATTGTCTGACACGCTCTCAGCAAGGTCAAGTTCTCCATTTTCGATAGGCAAGACCAAATCATCGTCTAAAACTTCCTGATCTAGCTGGTTGGTTGCGCCTTCCATGAAAACTTCCGTTACTGGATAAGATTCAACTAACTCAACTGGCTCCATACTGCGACTTGAAGCAAGAACAATGGTATAAGATAGTTGATAATCTAAGAAATACATACGGTCTTCGTACTGTACTTTCCCAACTGCAAGGATATCTTTTACATCTAAAATTTCTTGATTGCGTGCACGCAGGTCTGCGGCTAGGTCTAACGTTTGTTCAAAATGCAAGCCTTCAGACTGCTTACGAATTTCTTGAATATTTAATTTCATACTTCCTCCATAAAGATTTACTCTCTTGATTATACCATGAAAAAGCCTACAAATCAGCCCACCAAACTTTGTAATTAAAAATTCGATTTTTTTAACATATTTACTATGACATTTTTTTGTTTTTAGTGCTATACTATAGGCAAGAATACATGATAGCAAGGATGATGCCCCTATGGAAGACAAAGAACTCATTACAAATGCAACCCAACTCCTATCCGAGTTAAATAAAAGCTACCAAAACTGTAAACAAGGTACGGCAGATGATATTCGACTGCAAGAGCTGCTAAATACTACTCTGCAAGAGCTCAAAAAAGCGGAAAAGTTGAACAACAGTATCTTAATCGACCTTGAGAAATTTTACCAACGTACCAGTCTTCTGATAGGTCTCGGTAGCCTAAAACTGAACGATCAAGCACGTATTGCTTGGCGAAACTACGATAAATTCCATTACGAGCATGTCAAACACGTACTAACTCTTTATGGACCTGTTTTTGGATTTTAGAGATTAGAATTTTCAGTTTTCTGTTGACAAAATATCCTGAAAGGTATAGGATAGAGGTACTAATACTCGGAGGTAAGGGAGACATGAACAACTAAGTCTATCAAATAAAGAACCTTTATTTAGTAGATCTTGTTTTTGTCTCTTTTTGTGTACTCTTTTATGCTCTTTTTTCTGGCATTTTATACTCAATGAAAATCAAAGAGCAAACTAGGAAGCTAGCCACAGGCTGCTCAAAACACTGTTTTGAGGTTGTAGATAAGACTGACTTCGTCAGTCACATATATACGGTAAGGCGACGCTGACGTGGTTTGAAGAGATTTTCGAAGAGTATTAATAGAGTTTTTTTGACATAAACTTTGGCTCTACTAGGTAAAGTAGAGCTTTTTGTTATGCACTATCGACATTCTAGAAAGGGCAATCATATGATAAAAATCAATCACCTGACCATCACACAAAACAAAGATTTACGAGACCTTGTCTCTGACCTAAGCATGATCATCCAAGACGGGGAAAAGGTAGCTATCATCGGCGAAGAAGGAAATGGTAAATCAACCTTGCTTAAAACTTTAATGGGGGAATCTTTGCCTGATTTCACTATCAGGGGTGACATCCAGTCTGACTATCAGTCACTCGCTTACATTCCTCAAAAACTCCCCGAGGAGCTGAAAAAGAGAAGTCTACACGACTACTTATTTTTAGATTCTATTGATTTAGACTACAGTATCCTTTATCGCTTAGCTGAAGAGTTGCATTTTGATAGTGATCGCTTTGCTAGTGACCAAGAGATTGGCAGTCTATCAGGGGGCGAAGCTTTGAAAATTCAGCTCATCCATGAGTTAGCCAAACCCTTTGAGATTCTATTTTTAGATGAACCTTCAAATGACCTGGACCTTGAAACAGTTGATTGGCTAAAAGGTCAGATTCGAAAGATTAGGCAAACTGTTATTTTCATTTCCCATGATGAAGACTTTCTTTCTGAAACGGCAGACACTATTGTTCACTTGCGACTGGTCAAGCACCGTAAAGAAGCAAAAACGCTAGTAGAGCATTTAGACTATGATAGCTATAGCGACCAGAGAAAGGCTAATTTTACCAAACAAAGCCAACAAGCTGCTAACGACCAAAGAGCCTACGATAAAACCATGGAAAAACATCGGCGAGTCAAGCAAAATGTAGAAACTGCGCTTCGAGCTACTAAAGACAGTACTGCCGGTCGTCTATTGGCTAAAAAGATGAAAAATATCCTCTCTCAAGAAAAACGCTTTGAAAAGACAGCTCAGTCCATGACCCAAAAACCACTTGAAGAGGAAGAAATCAGACTTTTCTTCTCAGATATACAGCCATTACCGGCTTCTAAAGTCTTAATCCAACTGGAAAAAGAAAATTTGTCCATCGGCGAGCGAATTTTGTCTCAGGAACTACAACTAACTGTCCGTGGCCAAGAAAAAATCGGTATCATCGGCCCAAATGGTATGGGGAAATCAACTCTATTAGCAAAGTTGCAACAACTTCTTAATGATAAAAGAGAGATTTCGCTTGGTTTTATGCCACAAGATTACCACAAAAAACTGCAATTGGATTTATCACCAATAGCCTATCTAAGCAAAACTGGGGAAAAAGAGGAACTGCAGAAAATCCAATCTCACTTAGCCAGTCTCAATTTCAGTTATCCAGAAATGCAGCATCAAATTCGCTCCTTATCTGGCGGACAACAAGGGAAAACTCCTGCTTTTGGATTTAGTCTTGCGAAAACCAAACTTTCTCCTGCTCGATGAACCCACACGAAACTTTTCTCCCACTTCTCAACCCCAAATCAGAAAACTCTTTGCCACCTATCCTGGTGGTCTCATCACTGTTTCACATGACCGTCGTTTCTTAAAAGAGGTCTGTTCAATCATCTATCGCTTGACAGAACACGGTTTGGAGGTCGTTAATTTAGAAGATTTATAAATTTGCAACATAGCAAAAATCCAGAGACGACCTCTGGATTCTTTTTACATATGTTTTAAACGTTCAATCCGTTCTGAGATAGGTGGGTGGGTATAAAAGAGTTTTTGGAACCCTCCCCTTTCTTAGGATCATTGATATAAAGTGCACTGCTGGCATCATCGACAGGACGACTCATCGGTTTACTATTATCCAACTTACCTAGAGCATTAATCATCCCTTGAGGATTGCGAGTCAACTCAACACTAGAAGCATCAGCTAGGAATTCCCTCTGACGAGAAATAGCTAGTTGCACCAAGGTTGCAGCGAGAGGTGCCAGCACAATAGCTAGTAGGGAAACCACTAGCATAATGATTTCTAAGCCATTTCCATCTCGATCATCGTCACTTCGTCTGCGACCTGCTCCACCCCACCACATCATACGACCTGCCATACTAGAAAGCATGGTGATAGCACTAGCAAGGGCAACAGCAATAGTCGAAATACGGATATCGTAGTTACGAATATGACTGACTTCATGTCCCATAACAGCTTCTAGTTCTTCACGATTCATGATAGCTAGGAGACCTGACGTCGCAGCAACCGCCGCATTTTGAGGGTTAGAACCTGTCGCAAAGGCATTTAAGGCTGGATCATCAATGATGAAAACACGGGGCATAGGAATCTGAGCGACCATAGCCATATCTTCCACTACATGGTAGAGGTCTGGTGCCGTTTGCTCATCAACCTCACGCGCTCCATTCATGGACATGACAATCTCTGTCGATTGAAAAATCATGGACAAGGCATAGATAAAGCCGATAATCAGTGCGATAACCAAACCACCAAACCCAGATCGCATAAAGAGGTAACCAACCGCATAGCCAACAAGAGCTAAGAGTAGGAAAAATACCAGCAACAAAATCCAGGTTTTTCGTTTATTGCTTGCAATTTGATCAAACAACATCTTAGTCACCTAAACCGCTAAAATCAACCTTTAGGAACTGCCTTTTCCTCTTCTGGTGTTTGAAGGAAATCTGCTGCTTTAAATCCAAACATTCCAGCGATAATATTGCTTGGGAAAGTTTCTAATTTTACATTGTAGTTGCTGACAACACTGTTGTAGAGTTGACGAGAGTAAGAAATTTTATTTTCTGTGTTTGTCAACTCCTCTTGCAATTTAACAAAGTTTGCACTAGCTTTCAAATCTGGATAGCTTTCTGCAACTGCAAAAATACCTGAAACCTGACGAGTGAGGGCATCACTAGCTTTCATAGCTTCTGCTGGTGAAGTCGCTGCCGCCACTTGGTTACGCAGTTCTGCCACCTTTTCAAGGGTAGAACCTTCATATTTGGCATAACCTTTTACAGTCTCAATCAAGTTTGGCAAGAGGTCATTTCGACGTTTCAACTGAACATCAATCTGACTCCAAGCCTCCTTTGTTTGCATACGATTCTTAACCAAACCGTTATAGCTAACAATCACAAAAATAACAATAAGAGCTAAAACTCCAAGAATAATCCAAGTCATTATATAAGTCCTTTCTACTTTTAGATTAGTACCAGTATATCAAATTTTTAATGATTGTGGTAAAATAAGATGATACTAAAGAAGGAAATAACTATGAAACCAGAAACATTTTACAACCTGCTTGCCGAGCAAAATCTTCCACTTTCGGACCAGCAAAAAAAACAATTTGAACGTTATTTTGAACTCTTGGTCGAGTGGAATGAAAAGATTAATTTAACAGCTATTACGGACAAGGAAGAAGTTTATCTCAAACATTTTTACGATTCGATTGCACCCATTCTGCAAGGTTTGATTCCCAATGAAACTATCAAACTTCTTGATATTGGAGCTGGAGCAGGATTTCCTAGTCTACCAATGAAAATCCTCTATCCTCAGTTAGATGTAACTATCATTGATTCTCTCAACAAGCGCATCAACTTCCTCCAACTTTTGGCTCAAGAACTGGATTTGGACGAGTGTTCATTTCTACCATGGACGTGCCGAAGATTTTGCCCAAGACAAGAACTTCCGTGCTCAATATGATTTTGTAACAGCTCGTGCGGTTGCCCGTATGCAGGTCTTGTCTGAATTGACCATTCCCTACCTTAAAGTTGGTGGCAAACTATTGGCACTCAAGGCCAGCAATGCGCCTGAGGAGTTATTAGAAGCTAAGAATGCCCTCAACCTCCTTTTTAGTAAAGTCGAAGACAATCTCAGCTACGCCCTACCAAATGGAGATCCGCGTTATATCACAGTGGTAGAAAAGAAAAAAGAAACACCAAATAAATATCCACGAAAGGCTGGCATGCCCAACAAACGCCCGCTTTAAATTTTTTAGTAAAAAATATTTACAAAGTTCGTAATTTCTGCTATACTATCACAAGCAAAGGTTTTTAATGTCATCCCGTGAGGTGACGAAGACGCAGAAATACTTGAAACTCTTTAAAGTCTAGATTTTAGAGAAGTCTTACTCTGAGAGCCTATTGCTGTAAAATAATGGGCTCTTTTTTGATGCCCAAAAGTGAGGTTTATATGAAACAAGAATCAACTGTTGATTTGTTACTAGACGTTGACCAACGTCCTTCGGCTGGAAAAGGAATTCTCCTTAGTTTCCAACACGTTTTCGCCATGTTTGGTGCGACCATCTTGGTACCATTGATTTTGGGAATGCCTGTATCTGTTGCCCTTTTTGCTTCAGGTGTTGGAACACTCATCTACATGATCGCAACTGGTTTTTAGAGTTCCAGTTTATCTAGGATCATCATTTCGCCTTTATCACAGCTATGTCGCTAGCTATGAAAGGAAACTGGGAGGGATGTATCAGCTGCACAAACAGGGGTTATCCTTGACAGGTTTTGATCTATGTCCTTGTGGCTGCTGGTGTTCGTTTTGCAGGTACAAAATGGATTGATAAACTCTTGCCACCAATCATCATCGGTCCTATGATCATCGTTATCGGTCTTGGACTTGCAGGTTCAGCTGTTACCAATGCTGGTCTTGTAGCTGATGGAAATTGGAAAAATGCTCTTGTAGCAGTTGTTACTTTCTTGATTGCTGCCTTTATCAATACAAAAGGAAAAGGCTTCCTACGAATCATTCCATTCCTCTTTGCCATTATCGGTGGTTACCTCTTCGCACTAACACTTGGCTTGGTTGACTTTACACCAGTCCTTAAAGCTAACTGGTTTGAAATTCCTGGTTTCTACTTGCCATTTAGCACAGGTGGTGCCTTTAAAAGAGTACAATCTTTACTTTGGTCCAGAAACCATCGCTATCTTGCCAATCGCTATCGTAACAATTTCTGAACATATCGGAGACCATACTGTTTTTGGGTCAAATCTGTGGTCGTCAATTCTTGAAAAGAACCAGGTCTTCACCGTACTCTTCTTGGTGACGGTATCGCAACTTCTGTTTCTGCCTTCCTTGGTGGACCAGCCAATACAACTTACGGAGAAAATACAGGGGTTATCGGTATGACTCGTATCGCTTCTGTCTCAGTTATCCGTAACGCTGCCCTTATCGCGATTGCCCTTAGCTTCCTTGGTAAATTCACTGCCTTGATTTCAACTATTCCAAATGCTGTACTTGGTGGTATGTCTATCCTTCTCTATGGAGTTATCGCCAGCAATGGTTTGAAAGTCTTGATCAAAGAACGTGTTGATTTTGGTCAAATGCGTAACCTAATCATCGCAAGTGCTATGTTGGTCCTTGGACTTGGAGGAGCTATCCTTAAACTCGGTCCAGTTACCCTTTCAGGTACTGCCCTATCAGCCATGACAGGAATCATCTTGAACTTGATCTTGCCATACGAAAATAAAGATTAAGAATCTAAATACATCAAAAAAAGAGCATTTCCAACTACGGAAGTGCTCATTTTTCTTATTTCTAAAAAAGGAAAGCCCTGCGGCCTTCCCTTGTCTTACTTACGTTTCTTCTTAGCTTTTTTCATTTTATTCGCCATGCGTTTCATGGACTGTTTCATGGCAAATTCACCGATTTTACCTTTGAGTCCGCCACCAAACATCTGGCTCATATCTGGCATTCCTGCCCCTCCGAGAGCGGATAAGTCAGGCATACCACCTTGTCCCATCATGCCTTCGAGGGCTGACATATCCATGCCACCAGGCATGTTTTTAGGAAGGTTGTTTGGATTGATTCCCATCTGCTTCATCATCTTGTTCATATCTCCAGACATGACACCTTGCATGAGTTGTTTAGCTTGGTTAAAGTCTTTGATGAATTTATTGACTTCTACAAAAGTATTTCCAGAACCTGCGGCGATACGACGGCGACGGCTTGGATTTAACAAATCTGGATTTCACGTTCTTCAGGTGTCATTGAGGACACAATGGCACGTTTGCGAGCAATCTGGCGTTCATCTACCTTCATGTTTTGAAGGGCTGGATTGTTAGCCATACCTGGAATCATCTTGAGCAAGTCCTCCATTGGCCCCATGTTTTGCACCTGATCCAACTGATCGATGAAATCATTGAAATCAAAGGTGTTTTCACGCATCTTCTCAGCCATTTCAAGGGCTTTTTGCTCATCGTATTCTTGAGAAGCTTTCTCAATCAGAGTGAGCATATCCCCCATGCCAAGGATACGACTAGACATACGGTCTGGGTGGAAGGTCTCAATGTCCGTAATCTTTTCACCTGTACCAGTGAACTTGATTGGTTTTCCAGTAATGTGTCGAACAGATAGAGCAGCACCACCACGAGTATCGCCATCAATCTTAGTAAGGATAACCCCAGTCACTTCCAACTGATCATTAAACTCACGCGCAACATTGGCTGCTTCCTGACCAATCATAGCATCAACGACAAGCAAGATTTCATTTGGTTGAGCCAAGGCTTTCACGTCACGAAGCTCATTCATGAGGAGCTCATCAATCTGCAAACGACCTGCCGTATCAATCAAGACATAGTCGTTATGATTGGCTTGGGCTTGTTCCAAACCTTGACGAACAATCTCAACCGCTGGAACCTCTGTCCCAAGAGCGAAAACCGGCACATCGATTTGTTGACCCAGAGTTTTCAACTGATCAATGGCAGCAGGACGATAAATATCCGCCGCAATCATCAAAGGACGAGCATTTTCTTCCTTCTTGAGTTTGTTGGCCAATTTACCAGCAAAAGTTGTTTTACCAGCCCCCTGCAAACCGACCATCATGATGATTGTAGGAATCTTAGGTGACTTGATAATCTCTGCTGTATCAGAACCTAAAACAGCTGTCAGTTCCTCATCAACGATTTTAATAATCTGTTGAGCAGGATTAAGGGTATCAATGACCTCATGCCCGACTGCACGCTCACGAACTTTCTTGATAAAGTCCTTTACAACAGGCAAGGCAACGTCGGCCTCAAGCAAGGCCAAGCGAATTTCTTTGGTTGCCTCTTGGACATCAGATTCAGAGATTTTTCCTTTTTTACGTAGATTTTTAAAGACGTTCTGCAAACGTTCTGTTAAACTTTCAAATGCCATTTTTCTTCCTCTTATTCTCTATTATCAATGCTTGTTAAAATTTCTATCTGCTCCTGCAGAAAGTCATCCTTGGGATAGCGCTCCAAAATCTGGTCAAAAATCTGACTACGGACAATGTAGTCCGAGTACATGTGCAATTTCATCTCATAATCTTCCAGAATCTTTTCTGTCCGCTTGATATTATCATAGACAGCCTGACGACTGACACCAAACTCCTCGGCAATCTCAGCAAGGCTGTAATCATCAGCGTAGTAGAGCTCTATGTAATTCATTTGCTTATCTGTCAAAAGCGCCGCATAAAATTCAAATAGCGCATTCATACGATTGGTTTTTTCGATTTCCATAACTTTTATTATACCAAAAATTAGCCTAATCTACCACACTAGGGAGCCAATCCGAGAAGATAGCTAGCTAAATTTGAAAAAGACATGAGCCTACTCCCAAGTAATTTCCAATTGATAGCTGGCAAAGGGATGTCCCTCTTGATTTTGTAGTTGATAATCTAGTTCAATCTTTTGCCCATCAACTTGATAATGACTCGTTTGGATGATAAACTCCTGCATACCCATTGGTGTAGGAATGTAGGCTAAACTATCGCTATCCTTTAGAAATCGCATAATGGTCTTGGGATTTGAAAAACGGCTCATCACCAGTTCTTGACCCTGAAATTTAATAACCACTTTTTCCTTTTCCTCATTATAGAAAAGCAGGTAGCTATAATCTCCTTTTTCATGCACTTCCACGTCATAAAGCTGGTCAATCACTTCCAACTGCTCATCAAACTGAATCGTATTTCGCATCCGAATCTTCACATCAAGTCCTCTTTCTTGTCTCTTGTCCTACTATTTTACCAAAAAGAGCAGGATTTTGCTATAATGGTCATATGAACGAAAAAGTATTCCGTGACCCAGTTCACAACTATATCCATGTCAATAATCAAATCATCTATGACTTGATTAATACAAAAGAATTTCAACGCTTGCGCCGTATTAAGCAACTGGGAACTTCCAGTTATACCTTCCACGGTGGGGAGCACAGTCGCTTCTCTCACTGTCTAGGAGTCTATGAGATTGCTCGTCGCATCACGGAGATTTTTGAAGAAAAATATCCTGAAGAATGGAATCCTGCCGAGTCTCTCTTGACCATGACCGCTGCTCTCCTACATGACCTTGGACATGGTGCCTATTCCCATACTTTTGAACATCTCTTTGATACAGACCATGAAGGCATTACTCAGGAAATTATTCAAAGTCCTGATACAGAGATTCACCAAGTCCTGCTACAAGTGGCGCCAGATTTTCCAGAAAAGGTAGCCAGTGTCATCGACCATACCTATCCTAACAAGCAGGTCGTGCAACTCATTTCCAGTCAGATTGATGCAGACCGCATGGACTATCTCTTGCGCGACTCCTATTTTACAGGAGCATCCTATGGAGAATTTGACCTGACTCGCATCCTCCGAGTCATTCGTCCTGTCGAAAATGGGATTGCCTTTCAGCGTAATGGCATGCACGCCATCGAAGACTATGTCCTCAGTCGCTACCAGATGTACATGCAGGTTTATTTCCACCCAGCAACACGCGCCATGGAAGTTCTCCTACAGAATCTTCTCAAGCGCGCCAAGGAACTCTACCCTGAGGATAAGGACTTCTTTGCACGAACTTCTCCACACCTCCTGCCTTTCTTGAAAAAAATGTAACCTTGTCTGACTATCTGGCTCTAGATGATGGTGTTATGAATACCTACTTCCAGCTCTGGATGACCAGTCCTGACAAGATTCTCGCAGACTTGTCGCAACGCTTTGTCAACCGCAAGGTCTTTAAATCCATTACCTTTTCACAAGAAGACCAAGACCAACTCGCTAGCATGAGAAAATTGGTTGAGGACATCGGCTTTGATCCCGACTACTATACTGCCATTCATAAGAACTTCGACCTCCCTTATGATATCTATCGTCCCGAATCTGAAAATCCACGGACACAGATTGAGATTTTACAGAAAAATGGTCAACTGGCAGAACTCTCTAGCCTATCTCCTATCGTCCAATCCCTTGCTGGCAGTCGCCACGGAGATAATCGCTTTTATTTTCCAAAAGAAATGTTGGATCAAAAACAGTATCTTTGCTAGCATCACCCAGCAATTTTTACACTTGATTGAGAACGACCATTTTACCCCAAATAAAAACTAGAAGAGGAAATTTATGAGTATTAAACTAATCGCCGTCGATATCGACGGAACCCTAGTCAATAGCCAAAAGGAGATTACTCCTGAAGTCTTTTCTGCCATCCAAGACGCCAAAGAAGCTGGTGTCAAAGTCGTGATTGCTACTGGCCGCCCCATTGCAGGTGTTGCCAAACTTCTGGACGACTTGCAGTTGAGAGACGAGGGTGACTATGTTGTGACCTTCAATGGTGCCCTTGTCCAAGAAACTGCAACTGGTCATGAGATTATCAGCGAATCCTTGACCTATGAGGATTATCTGGATATGGAATTCCTCAGTCGTAAGCTCGGTGTCCACATGCATGCTATTACCAAGGATGGCATCTACACAGCCAATCGCAATATCGGAAAATACACAGTTCACGAATCAACCCTCGTCAGCATGCCCGTCTTCTACCGTACACCTGAAGAAATGGCTGACAAGGAAATTGTCAAATGTATGTTCATTGATGAACCAGAAATCCTCGATGCTGCGATTGAAAAGATACCAGCCGAATTTTACAAACGCTACTCTATCAACAAATCTGCTCCTTTCTACCTCGAACTCCTTAAAAAGAATGTGGACAAAGGTTCAGCTATTACTCACCTAGCTGAAAAACTCGGATTGACCAAAGATGAAACTCATGGCTATCGGGTGACGAAGAAAATGACCGTGCCATGCTGGAAGTCGTTGGGAATCCCGTTGTCATGGAAAACGGAAATCCAGAAATCAAAAAAATCGCCAAATACATCACTAAAACAAATGACGAATCTGGCGTTGCCCATGCCATCCGTACATGGGTACTGTAAAAGGAAATGAATAGACGAAAACCGCTCAGCTGAGCGGTTTTTGATAACCAATTACTGCCCCTACATGAATTTGTAAGAACTTTTCATATTGAAAATAAACAAAAATGTTGAAATATAGCTGATTTTAGGGAAATACTTTTAGGTATTTTCAATGTCAGGATTTAAAAATGGGGCAAAAGTGGGGCAGCTGAACAGCTGTTTTAATTGTAGAAATATATCCCATCGTGTCTCCCTTTTACCGTTATAAAATCACCCTTTGCGCAATGACAAAAGGTGATTTCTTCATTGATATAGAATATTATACGGCGCAATAATGGAAGAGTCAAGGATACAGGATGAAAACCTCGCTCAAGAGCCGGTTTAATAGTCGGTTGTCCTTCTTAAGTTTTTACTTCCTATAAAAACCAAAAGGTAACTAGCAATTCCTGAAAGATGCAAGAAGGTCGAGATCCATCCGGTGATTATTGGTAAAAGCATCAGGCTAGCTAGAAGTATTAAGAAAAGATAATACAGTTTTACGGTGCATGAAAATTCTTTCCAAATATTCGGTAAAAGTATGACTCCTCCAGTTATAAAAGCATAGCCAACAGCAGAAATCCCCGTCGCCTGAATTTTTTGCCCCTGTGTTAAGAAGTGAAAGGCGATGGAAGAGATGACTGTCGCGGTAACAAAAACAAGCAAGACATGTTTGGAGCCTCTTTTCCTTTCCAGTAGTCCGCCAAAAGGTAGAATCATGAGCCCATTTAAAAATAGATGTACCCATAAAAACCAGAGGGGGGCTCCTTTACTTCCATGCATCAAGGTTCCACTCATATACTGCCAATAATAAACCGGTTTTGAATGAAAGGCCAATAGGTCGTACATAGCATTCCCATAAATAGAAGTGAGAATTCCTAACAATAAACAAATGAAAGTTAAAGTACTGACAACTGGGTAGGTTTTGAGGATGTTTTTCATGTTGCTAATTCTCTTCTATATACTTCTAATTTTTTCAGTTCTTCATCTATGTCTATTATACTACACTTCGATTCTAATTTCCCATTTTATGCTCACCTTCAAAGACAATAGATATTAAACAAGAAAATGCCAGTAGATGTAGTTGTAGATGAAAATCCAGATCGGTTTCCAAGCGGAGTAATGGATGATTGGTAATGAAGAAAGGGTGTTGATACATTCAAGTTATTATCATACTGAGGAAGATGGAACAACAAAACAAGATGAGTTCAGTGCAACTAAGCAACCGGAAGAACTGAAGAATAAGATTATACAATAGAAAAGCGAGGTTACCCTCGTTTTTTTATTGATTTAGATACCCCCTGCAGGAATCGAACCTGCAACTACTCCTTAGGAGGGAGTTGTTATATCCATTGAACTAAGGGAGCTAGATAAAAACTCTGCTGAAAAAGCAGAGTTTTTTAGTCGAATTAACGACGGATTTCTTTGATACGAGCTGCCTTACCTTGAAGAGCACGCAAGTAGTACAATTTCGCACGACGTACTTTACCGTAACGAACAACTTCGATTTTTTCAACACGTGGAGTGTGGATTGGGAAGATACGCTCAACACCTACACCGTTAGAGATTTTACGAACTGTGTAGTTTTCTGAGATGCCAGCACCTTTACGTGCGATAACAACACCTTCAAAAATCTGAATACGTTCACGGTTACCTTCGACAACTTTCGCGTGTACACGAACAGTGTCACCAGGACGGAATGATGGGATATCTGTACGAAGTTGACCTTCAGTCAAGCTTTGGATTAATGGATTCATTATATTCTCCTATCTTTGTCAATCTTGAGGAATCTTCCTCAGCGGATAAACTGTATTTTTGTGCGTCCACTACACACAAGATACAGTTTACCAAATTTCCACAAAAAAGTAAAGAAATTTATAGCAGAATTCCTAAAAAAATCGCAATCAAACCACCTAGGTAGGTCAAAGTCAGGTAAGAATAAAAGACCTTCCTATCGCTTAGCAGTCTTTGAAGTTCGTCATTCAAGGTCGAAAAAGTTGTTAAACCTCCGCAAAAGCCTGTTGCTAGAATAGCATAGACTTCCTTGGCTTCCACATGATTGTAGAAAATTCCAATTAAAAAACAACCTAGAAGATTGGCTATGAGCGTTCCGAGGGGCAATTTAGATGCTTGATTATAGCGGGAAAAGAAATAGCGCACTAAAGCTCCGCAGCCACAAGCGATTGCAAGATAGACGATTACCATTTCTTCCTCCCCAAATAATAAGCCAAAAGCAGACCTCCACCGATACTCAAAAGCAAATACATGATCAAACTAAGATAACGCCCTGTATCCAGTAGTTTTACAGCGTCAAGCATGAGACTAGAAAAGGTTGTTAAACCTCCACAAAAGCCTGTACCCAACGCCAAAACCAAACCTTTACTGTTTCCCTTATAGACCAGATAGCCTTTTACCAGATAGACCAAGCAGAAAATTCCTATATAGTTGACAAGAAGGGTTCCCCAAGGAAATTCTGGACTAGCTGGCAACCAAGAAGAAACAAAGTAGCGGACAAGTCCGCCAAACATAGCAGCTAGAAAAATCCCTAGCGGATAAAATTGTTCTTTTTTCATTTGATATTTTGATCCTGATAATCACGCGAACGTTTGAGTATGTCCGAAAACGTTGCGACAATAGTCTCCTGATAGCGCTTGTCCTCTACACGACTCCTAACCTTCTCAAAAATAACTGCTTCTCTCTCGGTATCTAAAATCGGTTTCCCTGAAGCCTTCTTATAAGCGACAACCCCTTCAACTAAATGCATTCTTTCTTCTAACAGTTTGACAATTTGGTCGTCTATTTGATCAATTTCTTGACGAATACTATCTAAATCCATACAATCTCCTCCTTTATTTGAATTATTGTATCAAAAAGCCACCAAATAGGCTACTAAAATCCCAAGTCACGGTAAGAAAAATGCACTGATTGATTGCATCAGCGCACGTTTATGCTTATCCTACTTTAGCAGCCAATTCTTCTGCGAATTGTTCCAAGCGTTCAATGTCTTCTTCCTCAGCAGAAAGATCAACTTTGACACACTCTGAACCTTTTTCTGCCCCTGTCGCTACAAAAACACGGTCAAAGTCATCGACAGCCTTACAGAATTCATCGTAGAAGGTATCTCCTGAGCCGACCACTCCGTAGATTTTGCCATTCAAGTTGAGATCTGCTAGGTCTTCGTAGAAGTCCATCATCTCATCTGGTAATTCTCCGTCGCCATAAGTATAAGTCGCAACGATAGCGATGTCTGCTTCCAAGAAGTCTGAAGCGTCAACAGTTGTACATTCATCAACATCGACATCCAAGCCCAAGTCACGTAATTTGTCTGCTACAATATCTGCAATTTCTTCGGTATTACCGGTCATACTGGCAAATACAATTTTTGCTAATGCCATATCGTCCTCCTCAATTTATCTTTCTCCATTATATCACATCTTTTTCATTTTAAAAATAAAAATTCTTGTGCTACAATGAAATGAGAAAGAATTGAGGTTATTTATGGAAATTTGCCATCAAATTTTAGAAAAAATCAAAGAATACGACACCATTATCATTCACCGTCATATGAAACCAGACCCTGATGCCTTGGGAAGTCAGGTGGGATTGAAAGCCTTGCTAGAATATCATTTCCCTGAAAAAACCATCAAAGCCGTTGGTTATGATGAACCAACTCTTACTTGGATGGCTGAGATGGATCTTGTTGAAGATAGTGCCTACCAAGGCGCCCTTGTTATCGTCTGTGATACGGCGAATACTGCTCGTATCGATGATAAGCGCTATAGTCAAGGTGATTTTCTCATTAAGATTGACCACCATCCAAATGATGATGTATATGGCGACCTATCTTGGGTGGATACTAGTTCAAGTAGCGCTAGTGAGATGATTACTCTATTTGCTGAAACAACCCAACTGGCCTTATCAGATCGAGCTGCTGAGTTGCTCTTTGCAGGAATTGTTGGTGATACAGGTCGCTTCCTTTATCCTTCTACAACTGCACGGACTCTTCGCCTGGCTGCTTATTTGAGAGAACATAACTTTGACTTTGCGGCTCTCACTCGCAAAATGGACACTATGAGTTACAAAATTGCTAAACTTCAAGGCTACATCTACGACCATCTGGAAGTGGATGAAAATGGTGCAGCGCGCGTTATCCTGAGTCAGGAAATCTTAAAACGATTCAATGTCACCGATGCTGAAACTGCAGCCATTGTCGGTGCACCTGGACGCATTGACAGTGTGAGTCTCTGGGGAATTTTTGTGGAGCAGGCTGACGGCCACTACCGTGTCCGCTTACGCAGTAAAATTCATCCTATCAATGAAATTGCCAAGGAACATGATGGTGGAGGTCACCCTCTAGCAAGCGGTGCTAATTCCTACAGTCTTGAAGAAAACGAAATCATCTACCAAAAGTTAAAAAACTTGCTTAAAAACTGATAAAATACTTGCCAAACTTTTCAGAATCTGATAGACTAGTATGGTAACAATCTATGGCTCGCAAAGAGACCATGGCAGAAAGGAAATATTGCAAAATGAAAAAAGATATCCATCCAGAATATCGCCCAGTTGTCTTCATGGACACAACTACTGGTTACCAATTCCTTAGCGGTTCAACAAAACGCTCTAACGAAACAGTTGAGTTCGAAGGCGAAACTTACCCATTGATCCGTGTGGAAATTTCATCAGACTCACACCCATTCTACACTGGACGTCAAAAGTTCACTCAAGCAGATGGACGCGTGGATCGTTTCAACAAAAAATACGGCCTCAAATAATGATAAAAAGACAGCTTCGGCTGTTCTTTTTTGTTCCTTCAAATCAACTGCTGTTTTCATGTTCCAGACTCATACTCTTCGAAAATCTCTTCGGTAATTTAATGCTAGGGGATTTATACTAATAATAGACTTTTTAACTATAAAATTGATAGAATAAAAAGGAAAATAATTGTAAAAGGAAACTGTAAATTACCATGATGAATATGCAAAACATGATGCGCCAAGCACAAAAACTTCAAAAACAAATGGAACAAAGCCAAGCTGAGCTTGCTGCTATGCAATTTGTTGGCAAATCTGCTCAAGACCTTGTTCAAGCGACCTTAACTGGAGATAAGAAAGTTGTCAGCATTGACTTCAATCCAGCTGTCGTTGACCCAGAAGATCTCGAAACTCTTTCTGATATGACCGTTCAAGCCATCAACTCTGCTCTTGAACAAATTGATGAAACTACCAAGAAAAAACTGGGTGCTTTCGCTGGGAAATTGCCATTCTAAGCATAAGAAAAACAAGCATTCAAGAGAATACTTGCCTATTGCGGGAGGAACAACTGTTCCTCTTTTTTATTACTAAAAATTAAAGAATTCCATGGCCTGTTTGAAAAGCAATTCAGTATACTCTGGGTCTTCTTGGGCAACGGTAACCTGGTCTTGAATCATTTCCAAGTCATCTGTTATCATGCCATCTGCTCCCAAATGAACAGATTTATCAAAGGACTCTGAACTATTGATTGTCCAAACGTACAATTTCTGATCGGTATTCCAAAGTTTATTGACAAAATTTTCATCCAAGGTTGAATACTCCATGGTGTAACCTGTGGCTTTTGTTCTTGGAAAAATACTATTATAAGGCAGGATGAAATAGACTGGAATTTGTGAATCATAGGCTAGCACCTGATCAATCACATGGTAGTCTAAAGATTGCATTTGGTGACCATTCTGCTTAAGAACTGTTCCATATTTTTCCATAAATCGTTTCATCATATCTGGGCTATCTTTTCGACTGGTTTTAATCTCAATAAGAAGCTTTTGATGCAATTCATTGGCTTTATTGAGATAGTCATCAAAACTAGACACCTTGCTATGATAACCATTTTCTGAAATATCGAGTTTGGTTAACTCCTCCAAGGTTAAATCTTGAGGATTAGCATTAACTCCCGTCAGATTCTTTATATTGGCATCATGCATCATGACAAACTGGCCATCTTTTGTTTCTTGTACATCCGTCTCAACAAAGTCTGGACTTAGTTGAGCTGTCTTTTCTAAAGATTGAACTGTATTTTGCACACCATTCTTATTAGATACTCCCCTGTGAGAGATGATTAAAGGTTTATTGGCAACTGGAGCTTCTAAATAAACATAACCCTCAAAAGCGAAAAAGATACCAGCACAACCCATCACTCCCCATCTCATCCAGTGGTCTTTCTTTCTCCTTGGTGTGATTTCTAATTCTTCTCCTGTTAAGAAAGAAACAAACTTAATGAGAAAGTAAGTTAAGACCATATAGTGGAAATTCTTAATCAAGACAAAGTTGATCATTCCCAGAACAAGAGATTCCTTATGGGTCAGACCATCCATCAGTGCCTGACTTGCCAAGATTGGAATCAATAAAAGAATGAAAAATAGGTAGGTTTTGACGACAATCCAAAGCAAGTTCCAAGTATAAAACCAGGAGTGCTTTCTTGTCTTCTCTAGACTGTATCTAACTGCTTCTTTGACTGTTTTCTTCTCAAATAAAAGCTGAGGTAGGGCAAACATGAAACGCACTGAAATGTAAAACAGAAGTAAAGCCAAAATAGTAACTACTATACCTACTAGCCAATATTTGTCTTCCACATAATCAACGATGAAGTCCGGTATAACGATTTTATTGAGGTAGTAAATCTTTAAAATCTTTCGAATCAATGGAAAGAGCATCATAACATAAAAGAAGATAAAGGCTATCTTGGCAAGCGTCACTTGCCTCATAAACAAGAAACTTTGACGAAAAACCTTACGACTGTACTCCAGCAGGGTTCTCTTTTCATGATAGAGGAGGTGTCGAGCTCCGATAAAGAGAAGTCCTATCTGGTAATAGGCAATTAGTAAATTAACAATTACCAAAACAAATAAAGCAATACTAACAAAAGGAGAACCCTTTATAATAGCAAAAATATTGTTGTAGGAAAGAAAGAGATAACCTGTCTGACGGAGCAAAAGTCCAGCAATCCAAGAATTAAGAGGTAACCAGACAAACTCAATCATCATGAAAGCCAAGAAAAATAGAAAAAGTATTTTATCTAGATTAAAGTATATCTGCTTAAAACCTAGATTTTTAGGTTTTTCAGGTTTCATAGGCACTCCTATTCAAATAATTGAGACAAGTCCAAGCCTCCAAAAGGATTGTTTGAGAGGCTACTTTCTGTCCCTAACAATTCTCTAGCTTGATCCGACTCTAGAAAGGACTCGTAAACACGCGCCGTCATACGAGCATCCTCTAAGCTATTATGAGACTGACCTTGAAATCCAAGAAATGAGGCAACAGTTTGCAATTTGAGATTGGCAATACCATGTAAATCCGAACTCCGACGTTCAAAAGCTTCATCATACAAATCTACCTTGTACTGCTGACTGTAGTCTAAACCATGCTCTGCTAGAATAGGCAAATCACTTTTAGCAGCATTGTAGCCTACCATGGGTAAAGAACCCACAAACTCTTGGAAATCTTTTATAACTTTCTCCACTGGAGGAGCATCTTTTAAGATTTCGGCTGTAATCCCAGTCAAACCATTGATAAAACTTTTTAAAGGTACATTTGTATGAACATAGGAATCATAGGCATCGATTTCATGACCATCTCTAAAACGCACTGCCGATACTTGAATCAAGTGTGTTTGTCCTTCATGCTGATTAAATTCTAAATCGAAAGCAATGTAATCTTCTAATCGTTCCATTTTCTACCTCTCCTATACTGTTATTTTACTTGAGCAACTATACTATTTAGAAACAAAAGAAGCCATCAGGTTAGCATTTAACCTAAACAGCTCCTTGATTATCCTCCAAATAAACGAGCAAAAAAGCCTTTCTTAGTGGATTGGACTTCTTCTTTTGCTTGGTCCAGCTCTAGCTTAAGATTTTCTTGATCCTTCATGGCTTGAAGGGTCAATTGTTGCTGCTGATCCAGTTGTTTGTCTTTCTCAGCAATCTGACGGTCTTTGATACGCATCTGCTCGTCTTTTTCTGATAACTGACGATCCTTGGCTTTTAATTGTTCATAGAGACGAAGAATTTCTGCATTCTTCTCATCAACCAGAATCTCCATCAGTTCACGCTGCTTGACATCTTCACTGACAGGCTCATCTTCAAAAATCGTTTTTTTATAGATTTCTTCTAGCTTAATCAAGCCACTTCTGGTAACGACTGTTACCCCTTTGTCATTTTTATCTGTGTCTTCTTCTGGTAATTCTTTGACACGGTTATTGATTGCTTGGCGAGATAATCCTAAGACCTCTGCAATCTCACTGACGGTCATTTCAATACTCATAATATCCTCTGAAACGTTTTCTAGCTTTTCTTTACTTAAATCTTATCATAAGCTAGAAAAACTGTCAAATTTCCGCTTAATCTAAAGCCTTCAAAAAGGCTAGCAAGACTTGGGCAGAGCGACGTCCAGCTTCGATAATAAACTCATCAAAAGAGATGTTTGCTTCATGGTTGGCATTATCACTCATAGCTCGGATGACTAAGACTGGAAGATCAAGAGCATGCGCTGCTTGAGCAATAGCTGCCCCTTCCATCTCCACGGCTAAAACTTCTGGGAAATGGGACTTAATCGCTTCTATCTTATCATTTCCTGCAACAAAACTATCTCCTGTAGCAATCAAACCAAGATGGCAATTTTGATCCAATTGAGATAAACTCTCTTGGATTTTGGCGACAAAGGTTTTATCTGATTTAAAATAAAGCGGTTGTTGCGCCATTTGTCCATAAGCATAATCAAAGCTGTAACATCCACGTCATGATAGGCTAAGTTGTCAGCAATCACAACATCTCCAACAGCAATATCCTCTGCTACTGCTCCAGCAGATCCCGTGTTAATCAAAGCATCCACTTGGAAATGATCAGCCAAAATCGCCACACTCATAGCAGACATGACCTTACCAATTCCACTTTCTACAAGAACGACTTCATGCGAGGCAATGGTTCCTGTATGATAGGTATTCCCCAAAACAACTTGCTCCTGAGCATTTTCTAGATGCTGGACCAGATAAGCCAGTTCTTCTGGCATAGCCGCAATAATTCCTATTTTCATTTCAATTCCTTTTCTATTACAACAGTTTCATTGCTAAGACAAGCAAAATTAAGAGAAAGATGACTGCAAATAAGATTTTATTCAGTTTAGAATTGAAGACATTTCTCTTGGTATTTTCAATGCGACGGCTTTTATGAATAGACGGTTCGACCTGAATCTTCAAGGTTGCCTGACTAAAACCATGATCCTTAGGATTGGCATAACCAAAACGGGAAGAAGAGGTTGGTAAAATCTTAGTCTCCTCATCATCTAGCAAAGGAGGACCTGAAATTTTTTCGCCTCTATTAGCTCTTTCAATCATTTCATCCGTTAATAAAGGTTTACCCATACTAACCTCCTCTATTTTTTGTGCAATTCCCAGTATTGAACAGCCATAATTGTCTTGGCATCACAGATATGACCCAATTGGATTAATTCCTTAGCTTCTTCTAAGCTCACTTCAAGGACTTCTAAGGTTTCATCCTCGTCCTGCGGACGCGGATTTTCCACCTTTGTCAAATCGCTGGCTAGGTATAGTTTTAACTTCTCATTACAAAAGCCAATGGCTGAGTAAAAATCGTACAAGAGTTCTAATTTCCCTGTATAGGCTGTTTCTTCCTCTAATTCACGCAGGGCTGCTGCGACAGGGTCTGTATTTTCTCCTACTTCAAGTTTTCCAGCTGGAATTTCGTAAGAGACAGCCTCAATAGCCTTGCGGTACTGCTTGACCAAGATGAGTTTTTGTTCATCGGTTACTGCTAAAACACAGACAGCTCCATTGTGGAAAATCAAATCCCGCTGGGCAGTTCCTTTACCTTCTGGTAATTCAACCTGATCTTGGACCAGTTTAAAAATTGGCCCTTGATAGATTTCTTTTCGGCTAAGTGTTTTTTCTTCAAATTCCATGATAAGCTCCTACTGATTCTTAGGATGATGAGGAAGGCGAGTTGCATATTCGTCTTTATTGACCTGACGACCACGACCAATAGCAATCGCATCCGCTGGAACGTCTTTGGTAATAGTTGAACCAGCTCCAACAAGGGAATTGTCACCTAACTCAACTGGCGCAATAATGGTTGAATTTGAACCAACAAAGACATTGTTACCGATGACTGTCTTGTATTTGTTTTTTCCGTCATAGTTAACTGTAATGGTTCCTGCACCGAAATTAACGTGGCTACCCACTTCACAGTTTCCGATATAAGTCAAATGACCAGCCTTAGTATTTTCGCCGATAGAAGAACCTTTAACCTCAACAAAGTTTCCAATATGGACTTGGGCAGCTAGACTTGAACCTGGACGAATGTGGGCATAAGGCCCAACAGTTACATCGTCTGCAACACTGCTTTCCTCAATCATAGAGTTGGTAATAACAGCTCCTGCTCCAATAACGCTGTCCACTACATAAGTACCATTTGTCAAAACAGTCTCAGCACCAATTTTAGTTTGCCCCTTCAAGGTAACATTGGCTTCGATTTGAACTTCAGGAGCAATCTCAACATCAATATCGATATAAGTTGCTTCTGGATTGACAAAGCTAACACCATTGACCATGTGCTGATGATTGATGCGACGACGCATAACCGACTCAGCAGTCGCAAGTGCCACACGGTCATTTACCCCAAGACTTTCATCAAAATCTTTCAACGTATAAGCGCCAACTTTTTCACCAGCTTCACGGAAAATGCCAATGACATCTGTAATATAGTATTCGCCTTGAGCGTTATTGGTATTGATATTTTTCAAAGCCTCAAACAAACGCTCGTTGTCAAAAACGTAAGTTCCAGTGTTGATTTCCTTGATTTGTTTTTCAAAATCTGTAGCATCCTTCTGCTCAACAATACGAAGAACCTCAGCATTGTCATTACGAACAATTCGTCCATAGCCAAAAGGATTATCCGTTTCAGCAGTCAAGATAGTGGCCACATTTTTATGATTGATGTGGAAATCAATCAAGTTTTTCAAGCTTTCACCAGTGATTAAAGGAGTATCTCCTGCGATAACCAAGGTGTGACCTGACAAACCTTCTAAGATAGGCTCTGTCATCATAACTGCATGCCCAGTACCCAACTGTTCAGATTGAGTCACAAATTCTGTCTGTCCAGCCAAGACCTGCTCAACCAATTCCGCCTTGTGTCCTACAACTGTTACTGTCTTTTCAGGCTGGATAGCTCCCACACTACGGAAAACATGTTCCAGCATTGAAATACCCGCAACCTTGTGCAAAACTTTTGGCAAATCAGATTTCATGCGAGTCCCTTTACCCGCTGCTAAATAATGGCATAATTTGACATAATCTTCTCTTTTCTCTAGAAATTCCCTTTTATTATACCATATTTCAAATCATTCCGCGCTCTTGAATGAAAAAATGCTCTAAAGTCCTTTCCTTAGGTAACTTCTCAAAGTAACTTCCACTTGTCTGACCAAAGTGGAAGTTAGTCTAAAACGAATTTTTATGGTGGAATTAAGTATGAGACGTTTGAGTTAGAAATGAGGTCTACTATGACAAAACATAAACATCTTACCCTTTCAGACCGTAATGATATCCAACTAGGTTTAGAGCGCGGTGAAACCTTCAAAGCTATTGGCCAACTTATTCTAAAAGACCCCACCACTGTTTCTAAAGAAGTCAAACGAAACAGACAAATCCGAGAGTCTACATGTGATAACCTTCCTTGCCCTCTACTCGATAAGGCTCCCTTTGTCTGTAATGGGTGCCCTAAAAGAAGACAAAACTGTGGCTATCAGAAAATCTTCTACCTCGCCAAACAAGCTCAAAAACAATACGAACAAACTCTTGTTGAAGCTCGTGAAGGAACTCCTCTCAACTTGCAGACTTTCTGGGATATGGATAAAATCATTTCTGACGGTGTTAAAAAGGGACAACACATCTATCATATCCTCAAAACTCACAACCTTGATGTTAGCTCCTCAACTGTCTATCGACACATCCGAAAAGGTTACCTGTCTATCGCTCCGATTGATCTAACTAGAGCCGTTAAATTCAAAGAAAGACGAACAAGTAACCTACCTTCCATCCCTAAAGAAGATAAAAAAGGCCGTTCCTATGAGGATTTCCAAAACTATTTAGCACTTAATCAACTAGAATCTTGGCTGGAAATGGATACAGTTATGGGCAGAATGGGAGGCAAGGTCCTACTCACCTTCAACCTGTCCTTCTGTAACTTTATCTTCGCTAGGCTTCTGGAGAATAAAACTGCCCTTGAGGTTACCAAACACCTCTATGACATCAAAAAAACACTCTTCACGAAGCTGACAAAGATTTCTTCCAACTCTTTCCTGTTATTCTGACAGATAATGGTGGGGAGTTTGCTAGGGTTAATGACATCGAAATGGATATTCGTGGTGAAATAAAACTCTTCTTTTGTGATCCTAATCGCTCTGACCAGAAAGGGAGAATTGAGAAAAATCACACGCTGATTCGCGACATTCTACCAAAGGGAACTTCCTTTGACAATTTAACTCAAGAGGACATCAATCTCGTTTGTTCACATGTCAATAGCGTCAAGCGCGCTGCTTTGAATGGAAAAATCAGCCTATGAACTCTTTGCTTTTACTTACGGAGAAGAAATTCCTAAGCTTCTCGGCATTTCTAAAATACCTGCAGAAGACGTCTGTCAGTCGTCTAAATTACTCCAACATAAGATCTAAAAACTAACCTTCAACCCCATTCAAACGTCTCACACTAACTTCCACCATAGCGGAACTTAATCTGAAACGCTTTCAGATGTGGGGATTTTGTGCGCTCTTTTTTTCGATTCTTTTCGGCTACAAAAATGATGAAATCAAGCATTAGTAAAACCAGTGGAACTTACCCTGACACGGATTTCCACTGGTTTTTAGGATTTTTATCAGATTAACTTCCACTTGTACTAGCGGTGGAACTTAGTTTGGGAATTTAGCAGTCCTTTCCTTAACCCATTTTTTGAGTATTTTTTTTGATTTTTTTCCATTTTTAAGGTAAAATGATGAGATATGAGAAAGAAAATTAATCCGCTTATTTTATTTGGTTTTTTTGGGATTATGATTTTCATTTTAATCCTGAATCGCCCTCGTTTTGAGGACCATCCTGTAAAAACAAAGTCAAATATCGCGCAAGTAGAATCGCAAGCGCTACATAATATAGATAAACCGGTAATTGATGTTTCTGGTTGGCAACGTCCTGAGGAAATTAATTACGATACTCTGTCTCAAAACATTTCTGGAGCTATCGTTCGTGTCCATAGTGGCGCTCAGTCTTCAAAAGAAAACGATGCTTCCTTTGTTAATGGGGTAGATAAGGCCTTTAAAACCCATATTACCGAGTTTCAAAAACGAAATGTCCCAGTTGGTGTCTATGCCTATGTAGCTGGAAAAAGTGTCCAAGAAATGGAAAAGGCTGCTGAAGTATTTTATAACGCTTCATCGCCGTACAGCCCTAGCTACTATTGGCTAGATGTGGAAGACAAAACCATGTCCAATATGAACGAAGGTGTTGAAGCCTTTCGAGCAAAACTAGAATCACTAGGTGCTAAAAATATCGGAATCTACGTTGGGGTCTACTTCATGGAAGAACACAGTATTGATACAGACAAGTTTACGTCTGTTTGGATTCCTTCCTATGGTTCTGACTCAGGATTTTACGAGGCTACTCCTAAGACTGATTTAGATTACGACATTCACCAATACACATCTAAAGGAAAAATTGCTGGCTTTGACCACGATTTGGACATCAACGTCATTTCTTCCTTAAAAAACAAAGAAGAAACCTTTAGAAAACTCTTTTTAAAACCTTAAAAGCATTTGTTTATCATTTGCTTTTTCTTTTTGTGTTTGATTGTGATACAATATAATAAGGATTTTTTGAAATAGAAATAGTTGGAGGAAATATATGCTTTCATGGTTAGCACGTATTATTAAAGGGATTGTGATTGCTCTTGGATTTATCTTACCAGGGATTTCTGGAGGGGTTCTAGCAGCAATCTTAGGAATCTATGAACGGATGATTGGCTTTCTGGCCCATCCCTTTAAAGACTTTAAAGAAAATGTTTTGTACTTTATTCCAGTTGCGATTGGTATGCTTCTGGGAATCGGCTTATTTTCCTACCCGATTGAATACCTGCTTGAAAATTATCAGGTCTTTGTCTTATGGAGCTTTGCGGGTGCCATCATTGGTACAGTTCCTAGCCTCCTCAAGGAATCAACTCGAGAATCTGATCGAGATAAGATTGATTTAGCTTGGTTCTGGACAACCTTTATCATTTCTGGATTAGGACTCTATGCCTTAAATTTTGTCGTTGGAACCTTGAGCGCCAGCTTTCTTAATTTTGTCCTAGCGGGTGCACTGCTGGCTCTTGGCATATTGGTTCCTGGTCTCAGTCCATCAAACCTACTTTTGATTTTGGGCCTCTATGCTCCTATGTTGACAGGTTTTAAAACCTTTGATCTCTTGGGAACTTTCTTCCCGATTGGAATCGGTGCAGGTGCAACTCTCATCATTTTTTCAAAATTGATGGATTATGCCTTAAACAACTACCACTCACGCGTCTATCATTTCATCATCGGTATTGTTCTCTCAAGTACCCTTTTGATCTTGATTCCAAATGCAGGAAACGCTGAAAGTATCCAGTACACTGGACTTTCACTTGTTGCCTATGTCATCATCGCCTTCTTCTTTGCACTAGGAATCTGGCTTGGTATTTGGATGAGTCAATTGGAGGATAAGTATAAATAATGGCAAAAAAAGTTAAAATCAAAAAAACATTGGTGGAACAAATCCTGTCTAAAGCAGGTATTCCACATCAGGGGATTCAAATCAATGCCCTGGAAGGAGAGCTTCCTCAAGATTATGAACGAGATCAGATTTTCAAAACCTTGGCTCTTTTGGGAGACAAAACCGGACCGATTGTCGGAATTGTCCCTATCACTCAACACTTGTCTGAAAAGAAATTAGCCAAAATTTCTGGCAATAAAAAAGTGAGCATGATTCCTCAAAAAGGACTTAGAAAAAAACAACAGGTTACATTCATGGAGCCAATAACCCTGTCGGAATTCGTCAGAAACACAATTATCCCATTTTTATCGATAAAATTGCTCTGGAGTTGGATCAAATGATTGTCTCTGCAGGGGAAGTTGGTCACAGCATTATCGTCGCACCACAAGACTTGGCTAGCTTTGTAAAAGCTGACTTTGTAGATATCTTGGAGGACAGCAAATAATGAAACTCTACTTTGTCCGCCACGGTCGTACAGTATGGAACCAAGAAGGTCGCTTTCAAGGTGCTAGTGGAGATTCTCCCCTTCTTCCAGAATCCATTGAAACCCTAAAACAACTAGGCCAATATCTCAAGGACATTCCTTTTGATCAGATTTATTCAAGTGATTTACCTCGAGCGATCAAATCTGCTGAGATTATCCAAAGTCAACTTCGGACGCCCTGTCCTTTAGAAAGTGTTCCGAATCTCCGTGAATGGCAGCTGGGTAAGTTAGAAGGTTTGAAAATTGCAACCTTGGAAGCTATTTACCCGCAACAAATCAAAGCTTTCCGTTCTAATCTTGCTCAATTTGACACTCAAATGTTCGGAGCCGAATCCCTCTATAGCACCACACAACGGACCATTCAATTTATCAAATCATTAAAAGATAGTCCGGCTGAGCGTATTCTAATTGTCGGTCACGGCGCCAATCTTACTGCCAGTCTCCGTACTCTCCTAGGCTATAAAGAACCACTTCTTCGTAAAGATGGCGGTCTAGCAAATGCCAGCCTGACCATTCTAGAAACCCATGATTTTGAAACATTCACTCTTGATACTTGGAATGATACTTCCTATCAATAAAAGAACTTAATTTTATACTCTTCGAAAATCTCTTCAAACCACGTCAACGTCGCCTTGCCGTAGGTATGGGTCACTGACTTCGTCAGTTCTATCTGCCACCTCAAAGCTATGCTTTGAGCAGCCTGCGGCTAGCTTCCTAGTTTGCTCTTTGATTTTCATTGAGTATTAGCGTCAAGTTCTTTTAGTTTTTAAAGATTATCCGTGAATTTCTTACTTATTTATGATAAAATGGGAGTATCGCAAAAAATGACTCATCGTATTCAATTTTGAGTAAAATTAGGAGGATCCCATGTCAACAGAACATATGGAAGAACTAAATGACCAGCAGATCGTTCGCCGTGAAAAAATGGCTGCGCTCCGTGAACAAGGAATCGATCCCTTCGGAAAACGTTTTGAACGCACTGCAAATTCACAAGATTTAAAAGATAAATATGCCGACCTCGATAAAGAACAATTACACGATAAAAACGAAACAGCTACTATCGCAGGACGCTTGGTAACCAAACGTGGTAAAGGTAAAGTTGGATTTGCCCACCTTCAAGACCGCGAAGGCCAGATTCAAATCTACGTTCGTAAGGATGCTGTCGGTGAAGAAAAACTACGAAATCTTCAAAAAAAGCAGATCTTGGTGACTTCCTTGGTGTCGAAGGTGAAGTGATGCGTACAGATATGGGAGAACTCTCTATCAAAGCTACTCACATCACTCACTTGTCTAAGGCTCTTCGTCCACTCCTGAAAAAAATTCCACGGACTAACTGACGTTGAAACCATCTATCGTAAACGTTACCTTGATTTAATTTCTAACCGTGAAAGCTTTGAGCGCTTTGTCACTCGTTCAAAAATCATCTCTGAAATCCGTCGTTACCTTGACCAAAAAGGTTTCCTTGAAGTGGAAACACCTGTTCTTCACAACGAAGCTGGTGGTGCTGCTGCCCGTCCATTTATCACCCACCACAATGCCCAAAACATTGACATGGTTCTTCGTATCGCAACTGAGCTTCACTTGAAACGCCTTATCGTGGGTGGTATGGAACGTGTCTATGAAATCGGCCGTATCTTCCGTAACGAGGGAATGGACGCTACTCATAACCCTGAATTTACTTCTATCGAAGTCTACCAAGCTTATGCAGACTTCCAAGACATCATGGACTTGACTGAAGGTATTATCCAACACGCTTCTAAAGCAGTTAAAGGCGATGGCCCAGTTAACTATCAAGGTACTGAAATCAAAATCAATGAACCATTTAAACGAGTTCACATGGTGGATGCTATCAAGGACATTACTGGTGTAGATTTCTGGCAAGATATGACTTTGGAAGAAGCCAAAGCTATCGCTGCTGAAAAGAAAGTTCCAGTTGAGAAACACTACACCGAAGTTGGTCACATCATCAATGCTTTCTTTGAAGAGTTTGTTGAAGAAACCTTGATTCAACCAACCTTTGTCTATGGACATCCAGTAGCTGTATCTCCACTTGCTAAGAAAAATCCTGAAGACCAACGCTTTACTGACCGTTTCGAACTCTTTATCATGACTAAGGAGTACGGTAATGCCTTTACTGAGCTGAATGATCCAATCGACCAGCTTAGTCGTTTTGAAGCCCAAGCTAAAGCTAAAGAACTTGGTGACGACGAAGCAACAGGCATCGACTATGACTATATTGAAGCCCTTGAATACGGTATGCCTCCAACAGGTGGTTTGGGAATCGGTATCGACCGTCTCTGCATGCTCCTCACCGATACAACTACTATCCGTGACGTATTGCTCTTCCCAACAATGAAATAATCACTTATCCTCTGGTACTTTCCAGAGGTTTTTTGATTCAAAAAGAGACTGAGGAAAAACTCAATCTCTACTTTTCACTTCTTTTGTTGCTACATCTTCTCCAAACCATTTTTGGCTAATTTCCTGGAACTTTCCTTTTTGATATAGTTCAACAAAGGCTTGGTTTAAAGCTTGTAGTAATCTTTTGTCAGCTGGTCTGACTCCGACCGCAAAGGATTCACTTTCAAATCCAGCTGAAAGATATTATAGTCATTTAATATACCTTCAGACTGGAGATAATAATTGGCATATACTCGGTCAATCAACAAGGCATCAATCCGATCATTCTTCAAATCAATTAAAGCTTCATTGAAACTCTGATATTGATTGGCCTTCTGGTCTTTGACACGATTTTTCAGTAAATCTGGCTGAGCTTCAAAGTCTAAATAACCAGAGGAACCAGCTTGGGCTCCCAAGGTCTTATCCTTCATATCCTCTACTGAACGAATTTGCTGGCTTTTCTTAGCAACCAGAACTTGCTGGTTTTCCATATATGGAATGCTAAAGGCAACCTTTTCTCGGCGTTCATCAGTGGCAGAATAGCCATTCCAGATGGCATCTATTGTTCCATTTTGCAGTTCCGTCTCCTTCATATCCCAATCGATTGGCTGAAATTGAACTTTAAAGCCTAATTTTTCAGAGACAGCTTGCGCTAAATCAATATCAAAGCCTGTATATTGGCCGTTTTTTTCTTCAAATCCCATGGGTACAAAAGTATTGTCAAAACCAATAGTAATGGTCCCCTGCTCTTGATACTTATCCCAGTTATCCTGCTGTGGATCACTAGCCTTCTGAGTACAAGCCGTTAAAAAGAGAGTCAGGAGCGAAACCAATACCAAAGCAATTTTCTTAGTAGTCATCGGCACCTCCTACTTGGGCTCAATCTTGAGAATCTGATCTGCGATATTTTCAGCGAATTGTAAATCGTGGGTAACGACAATCTGCGTCATCCCAAGTTCCCTATTTTGCAAGATCAGTTTTTCCACTTCCAAGCGTAATTCCGGATCCAGGGCAGAAGTCGGCTCATCATAGCCAATGATTTCTGGGTCAATCATCATAGCACGCGCTAAGGCCACCCGCTGTTTTTGCCCACCTGATAGTGAGAATGGATAAGGATCTGCATGTCCCGCCAATCCTAACTGTTCCAAAAGCCCTCGTGCCTTCTTCTCAGCCTCTTCCTGCTTCATTCCCATTGTTTTCACAGGTGATAAGGTCAAATTATCTAGAACTGATAAATGAGGAAACAGTTGAAAATCTTGGAATACAAATCCCAGTAGATTTCGTTTCTCCAGTTCATCCAGTTCTAAAGGTTCTCCATTATAAAAGATTTGTCCTGAATCAATGGTTTCAAGACCCGCAAGCATACGTAAGAGGGTTGTCTTACCTCCACCAGAAGGTCCAACGATAGCCAAGATTTGCTTTTCAGGAATTTTTAGACTGAAATCGGATAAAATTTGCTTTTGACCAAATCCCTTATTGATATTTCGTAATTCTAACATGGCAGCCTCCTATCTATAGTAACTGTACTTCTTCTCAACTTTTTTGGCAAGAATGGTCACAATACCAATCAAATCAAGTAAATGGCTCCTGCCAAGAACATAGGGACCAAACTAGCATCACGGTTGGCAGCTGTTCGACTAGCCAAGATAAGGTCTGAAATTCCTAGAGCATAGACCAAAGAAGTATCCTTGACCAAACTCATGACCTCATTAAAGACACTAGGAAGAACAATCTTGGTCACTTGGGGCAAGATAATATAGCGAACTGTGGCAAAGGGACTGAACTTCAAGACCTTAGCAGCCTCATACTGACCTTTAGGAATGGTATCAATCCCTCCACGAAAAATTTCAGCAAAGTAAGCCGCATAATTGAGAACAAAGGCAATAATGGCCGCAGGAAGGCGATCCAAACGAATCCCAATACTTGGGAGCACATAATAGATAAAGATCAATTGCAAAAGCAAGGGTGTGCCCCGCATGATCCAGATATAAATGTTAATCAGATGATGGAGGAGCTTCCAATGGACTTGCAATGCAAAGGCAATCAAAACGCCCAAAGGAATAGAAAAAATCAAGACCAGTGCAAAAACCTGTAAAGTCATGCTTGCACCGCTCAATAAACTCGGTAATATCTCAAACAAATAAGACATACTGCACCTCCTAAAAATAATTGTTCCTATTATAGCATAAATAAACAAAATAACCAAGGATTTTTGCAAAAAAATTCTCTTTTTAAAAAGAAAAAAACTATATCTATCAAAAAAATGATAAGATACAGTTTTAAAAATATATTCTTACAATCTCTCAATCAGTTCTTGCATTTGCACATCATCTGGAACCAGTTTTAAGTAAGCTTGGGCATTGACTTTTGCTTCCTCAAAGTAGCCCAATTCACGCAAGAGATAGATATAGTATTCCAGAAATTCAGGATTGTCCTTCAAATCTCCTGCCAACTCTTGATAAAGTTCATAGGCAGTATCCAAATCGTCCATTTCTTGATAGGAACGGGCAATCATCCACTTGGTCAAAAGATTTTCTGGCTCCTCACTTTGTAAGTCTAGAATGTCTTCATAACGCTCCTGCTCTAGATAAATAGTAGCTAGACGGAGTAAGATTTCTTCCGTATCCTCAGCATCTTCTTTAGCAGTAAGGAGATAATTTTCTGCCCCACTAGCATCATGCAATTCATAAGAGAATTGTGAAGCAGCCAGCAAGAGGCGAGTTTCAAAGGGATTTTTCTCTAAGCCTTGCTTAGCGATACGCAGGGCTTCTTGAACTTGATGTTCCTTATGCAAGGCCTGACTATAACCATACTCATAGCCTTCAAAATCAGGTGAAATGGTATCGATCTGCTTAAAATATAGGACGGCTTTCTGATATTCTTCTTGATCAAAGTAAAGACTGGCCAACTCAAAAGCTGTTAGATCATCGTATTCTAACTCCAGGGCTTTTTCTAAAAACTCTGTAGCCGTTTCAAATTTACCCAACTGAGCATAGGCAAAACCAATCCGTTGATAGGTGGAAATGCCCGTTTGCTCATAAATCGAGCGATTATCTAACTGAGCATAGCCTTGAATAGCCTCTTGGTAATTTTCCAACTCACTATCCAACTCTGCCAAACCCAATATCAAGAGAGGATCCTCTGAGTAAGTCAATGCTTCTAACAATTTCTCACGCGCCACATCTGTTAAACCTTCCAGCTGGTATAGATCTGCCTTCAGAGCCAAAGCCGAAACATACCAGTCACTGTCGGGTTGGATTTCCTCTAGATAAGCAAAGGCTTCTTCGATTTGACCATCCTCGCTAGCAATAGCTGCTAGATTAAGATGAACCTCTGGAAAATCTTCTACGATCTTCTGATAAATTTCCTTGGCCTGAGGATAGAAACCAATCCCTTCAAGATAAGTGGCTAACTCATAAAGCAGCTCACTCGAATCATTTTCTAAAGCTTTGAAGAAATAGTGCTCAGCCTTGGCTAAATCTTGCTCTTCCAAAGCCTGTAACATCTGTTGACTATTGTTCACTCTTGACTTCCTCTCCCTCTAGTTCATATAGGCCACTGACTACCTTATACCATTCAAAAATAGCTGAAATGACAACCTTAGCAGAGGCATAAACTGGAATACCGAGTAAAACTCCCCAAATACCAAACATGGATCCTGAAGTTAACAAGACAAAGAGAACATTAATAGGATGGATGTTTAATTGACTTCCCAAAATCAATGGAGAGACAAAACGGCCTTCAATAGTTTGTTCTACGATAAAGACAATCACTACTTTCAGAAGCATAACTGGACCAGCAATCAAGCCCAATACTAGGGCAGGAAGCATAGCTAGGAAGCTACCAAGATAAGGAACCAGATTTAAAATACCAGCTGTTACACCCAGTGTAACCGCATAGCGTAGACCGATAATCTTGAAAAAGATGATAAACATTACTGCTACAATAATAGCCACTGTCACTTGCCCTCGAACATAGTTGGACAACTGTTGATTCACATCTGATAAAACTTGTCCAACAGGTTCCTTCAATTTCGTTGGCATGAATTGGGTCAAATAGTTACGCAAGCCTTTCCCATCACGCAAGAGATAAAAGAGCATGAAAGGAACGATAATCAAGGCAACAATCACTTGAGATGCCCCACTAATAAAGGCGCTCACCCAGTTGACTGCCTGAGAAGAAACCTTGCTCGCCCAAACTGTAGCCTGACTTGAGAAGTTTGTCAAAACTTGCTCTAATTGAGGTCTGAAATCATCTGGTAAATGCTTGGTTACCAAATCATTAATAACTCTGTCTGCATCTTCGAGATAGATTGGTACATTTCTTGCAAAGGTTAAAACTTGACGTTGCAGATTTGGAATAGCCACTGCCAATCCCCAAATGATAAAGAGGGCGATGATGACAAAGACAATACTGATAGCTATAACACGATTAACCTTATGCTTCTCCAACCAATCAACAATAGGATTTAATAAATAATATAGCAAACCAGATAAAATCACTGGTAACATCACGACAGCCAAAAAGTCTAAAACAGGTAAAAATAGAAAACTAATCTTACTTAAAATAAAAAGATTCAGTCCCAATAATAAGGTTACCAAAAATACAGTAATTGCCTTGTTATCCAAAAACCACTTGAAAAACCAAGATAGGCTAAAATGTTTCTCTTTTTGCTCCATAAATACTTCCTTTCTATTGTTCTCTCATTATACCATTTTTGAAACAAAATAACTCTTTTTAAAGTGCTTACATGGAGACAGCGACACAAAAAACTCTAAGCAGGCAGAGCCTGATAACTCATGACAGAAAACGAAGTTTATCTTATAATGAAGCTGAACAATACAAATCCGTGGTGTTTAATAGGGCTTTTCCTAGCCTGTATCAAAAACTGGATGAACAAGAGTCATGAGAAAACTCTAATATGCCTTGAGCATGAAAATATTTTACTAGTAGCCTCTTGTTCTATTGTTCAAATAGTTAACAGGAGGTTTTTATAATGGAAGTCATGATTGAAACGTGTTATGGTATTGATGTCCATCAAAAGTCTATCATTTGTTATATTCTAGATGGTCACTAGATACCAATAAAGCAAAGAAAATTCAGAAGAAATTTGGCGTAACTTCTCAAAGTAACTTCCATCTCTCTCCTAAAACTGGAAGTTAGTCTCAGACGACGAATGATGCTAGAATTAAGTCTGAGACTTTTCGTGAGGAGGCGCCTCATGATAAAAAAAACAAAAATATCTCACTCTAGAAGACCGGATTGACATCCAAACTGGAATCAGCCAACAGGAAACTTTCCGTTCCATCGCTGAGAAGATAGGAAAAGACCCGTCAACGATTTCAAAGGAAATCAAGCGCAATCGCATCATGCATCCAACATCCGTCAAATCTGATTGCACGGATTGCCCACTTCTCAAAAAAGCTCCTTATGTCTGTAACAACTGTCCAAAAAAGAGGACGGATTGTGGGTTTAACCGCTATCTTTACTACGCCAAAAAGGCGCAGGAACAGTACAAGACTATGTTGAGGAAGTCCAGAGAGGGCATTCCCCTAAACAAGGAAAGTTTTTATCAGATAGACAAGATCTTAACCCAAGGCATCCAGAAGAAACAAAGCATCTACCATATCATTCAGACACATAATCTCCCTGTGTCGAAAGCTACGGTGTATCGGCATGCCAAGCTGGGCTATCTAACAGCCAAGCCCATTGATTTCCCTCGGATGGTCAAGTTCAAGGCACGTAGAAAATCCAGAAAAGTAGCTATTCCCAAGAGATGAAAATTGGGCGGACCTATCAAGATTTCCAAGAGTTACGAGAAACAGATGATTTCTTCAAATGGTTGGAAATGGACACGGTCACCGGCAGACCTGGTGGAAAGCTACTGCTCACCTTCAATGTTTCCTTCTGCAACTTCCTCTTCGCCTTGCTTTTGGACAACAAGACCGCTCTGGAGGTCGCCACTAAATTCGCAGATTTGAAAGAAAGAGTCATGGACGGAGGGTGTGCCTTCCATCAGCTATTCCCTGTCATTCTCACGGACAACGGATCTGGGTTCTTCTATGTGGAGGAGCTTGAGCGAGACATTGATGAGAAGTCTAACCTCTACTTCTGCGACCCTAGCCGTCCTGACCAGAAGGGACGGATTGAGAAAAACCATACGGTTTTGCGAGCCATTCTTCCCAAGGGCACTTCCTTTGACCATTTAACTCAGGAGGACATCAATCTAGTCATTTCCTTGAAACGAGAAGAGTTTCAAGGAAAATCTGCTTACGACGTCTTCACCTTCACATTTGGCGAGGATATCGCTGCTCTTTTGGGTTGCCAATTTGTCAAACCAGAAGACACACATTTATCACCTGATTCATTGAAATAAAGGGAATTTTACCCTCTAACTACACATCTTATCACCATCGAAAAGTCTCACACTAAACGCTAGCAACTGGAATTTACTCTAAGACGACTCTGTTTTAGGGCTATTTGTCGTGCACTTTTTTCTGAGTCTTTTCGCTTTTGAACCCTTATATAGCAAGAAAAAGAAAACCAGTGGAAGTTAGTCTAAGAAGAATTTCCACTGATGTCACGCGTTTTTCTCATACTAAAAGCTAGGTTGTGGGAAACTGGAACTTAGTTTTAGAAGCTACCTCAAATCTAAATCAAACTATTGTCTATAAAATTCGGCTCTATAATATTTGTAGTGGGTAAATCCCCTATAGATATTATGGAGCCTATTTTAGTGTAGAAAACATACTAAGATTAGTAGTGAAGAAATTTCCGACGGGAGAGAGTATTCACTACTTTTTCTTTATGTTAAAGTAGTGGTGTCTTGTAAAGTCGTAGGGCTCTATGGCGCTAGACGTCGCTTGACAAACTGGCAAGACACCTTGTTTTAGTGGAGTTTGATCAAAGTATGTGGGACGCTAAACGTCGCGTATTGAAAATAAAATCACTAAAACATGGAATTATTCAAGACAAAAGAGGTAATGTCATGCGTGCAGTATTTGGAATTGATGTAAGTAAAACAAGTTCTGAGGTGGCAATTTTAGTCAACGGTGAGAAGGTTCACGGCTACACCATACTCAATGCTGTCATTGGATTCAATCGCCTGTTGGGGGACTTGAAAACAGTTCATAACCCTGAGATTATATTTGAGGCCACAGGCGTCTATTCTCGACGTCTTCAGGCCTTTCTTGAGGAATACGGTTACGCTTATACACGGCTAAATCCACTGGAAGCTAAGAAGCAATTGGACAGTCTGCGAGTTCGTAAAACAGATAAAATTGACGCTGAAAAGTTGGCTAAATCTCAGCTTGTGCACAATCGTAAACCAACTTACGTGCAGGAAGATGTTTATCAACACTTGCGTGATTTCAGCCGTTTCTATCAAAATATGACTGAAGATCTTGTTCGAGCTAAAAACCGTCTGCACAAGGTTCTACAAGTCACCTTTCCTGAATTGGAAAATCTCTTATCTACACCAACTGGAGAGCAATATTGGAACTTAGTGATGGCTTTTCCATGTAAAGAGTTTGTATTAAGCCTATCTCAAAGTGACTTGTATGAGATTATCCGTCAATCTACCTCCAAATGCATCTCTGAAAAGCGTATTGCTTACCTGACTGATAAACTTATAGAACTCGCTAAACAATCTTTTTGTGCGGTCAAGAAAATCTCCCCAATGCTTGAAGAGGTTCGTTACTATGCTCAAGAATTACTTCGTCTTTCTGAGCACAGACAGGTTGTCTTAGACGACATGGTAGCTCTAGCTCAGCCTTTACCAGAGTATGACATCTTACGATCAATTCCCTGGCATCGCAGAAACCACAGCGACATCTATCATTGGCGAATTGGGAGATATTCGTCGCTTTCAGTCTACCAATCAAATCAACGCTTTTATTGGCATTGACCTGAGACACTATGAATCTGGGAACTTTCTCGCTAAGGAACATATCACTAAACGAGGTAATCCCTATGCCAGAAAAATCTTGTTCAAGTGCATTCACAACATCGCTTCAGCTAGTCATACCAATCCCTGCCATATCGCTGACTTTTATGAGAAACGAAAAAGACAATCGACAATAGCTTCAACTAAGCCACATACGATTGCCTCTATACATCGTCTCATTCGAACAATGTATTACCTCATTACGCATAACAAACTTTACGATTATTCTTTGACCCAAAATCGATAAGGCTGTCTATGCCGTATTATTGTAACACCTTGTTTCAAAAAATACCAGATGAGGTGTTTTTTAGCATGCCCTTTTATGGATCAAAAAGTGTTAAAAATAAGACAGTAACCTCAGAATAGCTACTGTCTTATCTCTTTTATTAATTAAAGCATTGATAGACTTGACAAATGGTAGAAAAGAGCCTTAAAAAGCTAGAGTTCCGCTATTGGAAATCTCTAGCTTTTTTGTGGCTGAGAACTATTTTGTCTCGGGCTCCTCTTGCGATTACATACACTTATTAATAAATGTATGACATCTTTTTAGAATATCTTTGATTTAGATATTCTAAGACAAATCTTGAATCATTCTAGAAAACTAGAAATATTAAGCTTTATCTTCTTTTTTTACGTTTTGCAACTAAACCAAGTCCAACTAGACCAAGTCCAATCAAACCAATTGTAGCGCCAAGTGCAGTCATTGCAATTGTAGATTGTCCACCAGTGTTTGGCAATTGAGAAGCCGTCTTAACTGTTTCTTCGACTACAGGAGCTGGTTTAACAGGAGTTTCTGGAACTTCTGGTTTCTCTGGTTCTGGAGTTGGATTTAGATCTGGCTTAGGTTCCGGTTTTGGTTCCGGCTTAGGCTCTGGTTTTGGTTCTGGCTGTGGCGCTGGAGCTGGGTTTGGAACCGGAGTAGGATTTGGACCTGGGTAAGGTTTTGGATCTTCCGGTACGTAATAAATTGGCGTATCTTTCGTTGGATCTGCCGGTACGTCCGGTACTTCATATCCTTTAGATGGATCTTTTGGATCGATTGGTTTCAACGGTACAAGTGGGTTAGTGTTTGGATCTACTGGTTTAGTTGGATCTTTCGGCACTTGTGGTGTTGTTCCTGGGATATGTGGAATCACTGGTACTTTCGGACTATTTGGATCTTGTGGATCTGTTGGTTTAGTTGGACTTGGTGGTACAACTTTACCTGGTTCACCTGGTACGTTTTCGTATGGTGTTGGTGTTACCGGAGTTGGTGGTGTTACACCTTCTGGTACTTTCGGTACAAGTTTTCCAACTGGCACGTAAACCACTTTGATGTTTTCATCTTTAGAGTTTTCAGTTAAGTTTTCTGTAGCTGCTACTTCTTTTTGAGATGCATCTTTCAGAACATAACCTGGAACTACTGGCGATGTTACTTTATCAAATGTAGTATCGGTGTTCACTGGAGTCCAGCTAGCATATTCGATAGAACCTGTTACAAGATTAATCTTAGCTTCACGAGTAAATGTTACTTTGTCAGTTACATCAGCTGTAGATTTATTTCCAGCTTTGTCTGTGTACTCAACTTTGTTTCCTTTATCGTCAACGTAAGTGATTGTACGAGTAACATGTTTAGTCGTAGTTAGCTTGTCGATTAATTCTTTCGTCCATTTTGGTCCATCTGGATTCTTAGGATCAATTGGCTGACCTGGTTTTGGTGTGTTTGGATCGTTCGGATTAGTTGGGTCAAATGGTTTAATTGGCTCAACGTGTGGTGTTAACACTACAGTGTATTCTTGATCTTTTCCAGAATCTTTATCAAAGTTTCCGTTGTTATCTTTACCGTAGTTGTTGCTTACTAGATCATATCCTTTAGCAACTAACTTAACAATTTCTGTAGTTACTTCTGTTGCTTTCGTTAATGGCTCACCTGATTTACCAGTTTCTTCAATGTTGTTAACACCTGGAATTGGGTTTCCACTTAGATCTACGAATTTCGTTACTGCTTTTTGATCATCTTTTACATAATCAATTCGAGTATTTTCCGTTGGTGTCTTAGGTGTTGGTGGTACATATCCTTTAGATGGATCTTTCGGATCTACTGGTTTCAGTGGGTTTCCATTTGGATCTTTTGGTGTTGTTCCTGGGATATGTGGAATCACTGGAACACTTGGTTTGTTTGGATCATTTGGATTTGTTGGATCATTTGGATCTACAACTTTACCTGGATCTTTTGGATCGTTTGGATATGGAATTGGATCGATTGGTGTTTCCCCATCTGGCACTTTCGGAGTCCATGTTCCAACTGGTACGTATCTAACTTTCAGATCTTGGTTAGGTGAATCTACTGTTAAGTCTGTTGTAGATGCTTTAACTTTAGATCCATCAGCTTCTACTAAGTCACCTTGTGTATCTTGGTTAGGTTTTACAACATATCCTTTAACAACTGGTGATTTAACTTCAGCAAATTTACGTGTACCTGCAGCTGTCCATCCACTTGTAGTGTCTGTTGCTGCTGCATCTGCAATACCGTCACCTGTTGTGTCGTATCCTACTACTGAACCATCTTTTGGATTTACAACTACTGTACGTGTGAAGCTTACTTTATCAGTCCATTTTGGTGCTTCAGTTGGTGATACTTCTTCAGTTGTACCATCTTTAATGTAAGTAATTGTACGAGTTACTGACTTGATGTTGTTTAGTTTATCAAGAGCATCTTTCGTCCATTTTGGTCCTGTTGGATTATTTGGATCGATTGGGTCTCCTGGGTTAGGGTTCTTAGGATCTTCGTTAGGGTTTTGTGGAGTTGTTGGTGTTACTGGAACTGTCTTAGCTACGGTTACCAAGAAATCTTGATCAACTCTTGAATCATTATCGAAATTCTTATCTGTCGCTGTTACAAATCCGTCAGTAACTAATTCATATCCAAGTTTTTTCAATTCTGCGAGTTTAGGTTCTGTTGTGTATTGGATTGGTTCTCCAGATTTACCTACTAGCTCATCTTTGTGAAGAACAGTATTTGTTCCGTCAACAACATACTTAACTGTTGCTTTTTGATTTGCTTTCACTAGTACGATTCTTGTGTCTTCTCCTGGTTTTTGTGGAGTGACTACTTTTCCTTCTGGGTTGAATCCTGGTACGTCTTGTTTTGGTTTGATTTCATATCCGTCTGGAATTTCTGGAATTGGTGTTTCTCCTCCAACAGTTGGATCATTTGGATTGTTTTTATAAGTAGGTTTTGGTGTGTTTGGAATTTCATTTCCACCTTCGTCCACTAAGATTACTTTTCCTAATGGTTTATATACTACTTTATCACTTGCTTCTGGATTTGTTGGTGTTACCTCTTTTCCGCCTGCTTGTGCTTTATCCGCATAGTATCCTTCTACTTTTGGTGTTGTTACGACTCCATAAGTATGTGTTTTTTCATTCCATGTTGTTTCGTTTGTAACTTTATTTGTTTTTCCAGTGAATGTGTAATTTGTTTGTACGTTAGGCGCTGGTGTGTTTTCTCCTGCTCCTTCGTACGTTACCGTTTGTTTTGTTGCTACTGTTTTTGTATCCAACAAAGTATCATAAACATAAGTTACTGTAATTTCTTCACTGTTAACAACACCTTCAACCGGAGCAGATGTTTCTTTGACTTTCACATATCTATACGCTTTTTCATTATATGTAAATTCATCAGGACGATATTCTTCTGTATCTACATTATAATCTTTTGTATAAGCTCTTTTTTCAATAGCTGTTATCGTTGGTTTAATCGTATTCCCTTGCATATCTTCATATGCAACTTTAACAGATCCAGTTTTTATGTTCTCTGTTTTAATAGTAACAGAAGCTGTATTCGCCTCATTATATATTTTTTCATCATTTGTTTTTGCTGCTGCTGAAATATAAGCTACCTGTGTATCTTTTGCATCTTTAGAAATTCTTGCTGGTACCAAAAATTCATTTGACAATCCTGGGTTTAATGTAGTTCCTGGATTAGAGACAAACTTAACTGCTGTAACCTTGCTCCAATCTGTCACTTGATCTGCTGTTAAAGTAGCTGCTGCTGAAACTTCATTCACATTTCCATTAATTGGAGAAGTTAAGTAGTATGCAGTCCATCCTGCGGGGGCTATCGCTTCTCCTGTAGCTTCCACATCAAATGCAGAATTACGATTTATACTTGTATCAACAATATTCTTGTCCCCTTTTTTAGGTAATGTCACAAGTACTTCATTATTTGATAATTTTGAATTATCTGTATTTGATAATGTAAAGCGATAAGTTACATCTGTTTTTGGAGCTAGATTTTTCAGCGATGTAGTATAACCTTCACGTTGATCATTTTTATCCGTCACATCTACGTGTAATCGTGTCGCTGATGAATTACTTACAGGAATTTCGTAAGTAAAAGTTGATGTATTGATAATTGACTTATCTCCATCAAACTCATTATTAGGATTTAATCCATGTAGGATTCTATTTTCATCCCAAACTAATGTATATTTCAAGCGATAACTACCTGTTTGAACCCACTGCGCTACATTAAACTCTAAATCTGGAGTTACATTCTCACGAGTGTTTGAATCCTTTGGATCAATAATCAATACACGTTTACCAGTATTTTGATAATTATCATCTTTAGTTATAAGTGGACTATTACCTGCGTAGCTAAATCCATCTGGTAATTCTACAATAATTTTAGCATTTTTCGCACCAAGATAAGTTAAGTTCTTATCTGTCTTAGCATTATGTGAAGTATTTGTACCATATACACGATTCCCTAAACCTGAAGGTGAGTAATCATAAGCTTCTATTCCAGAACTTAATGATTGTGTTTTATTTCCTGCTAGAACCGTTTCTACCTTCCCAGTTCTCGATGTCAGTTTTAAAGCTGTTCTAGCATCTGCTAAAATCGTTTTAGAAGTACTTGTATTGACCACAGCTGTGTCTTGAGTTGAAATTTTTGCAGTAACAATACTCTTAGCTTCTTTCCCTTCTGAAACCATTTGTTTAGCTTTTTCTAAGCCTTTTAAGTTTTGATGTAAATAAATACCCGCTTGACTTAACGTATCATTTGTAAATGTCATTTCCCCTTTTGGTCTTAATAAAACTTTAGTTGTTCCTTCTGGTAGATCTATAGATGATCCACCATTTTTCTTAAAGGCGATTTCCCCAAGTTTTGTTTCTGTTGTACCATTTACTGTATATACTTCAAACGTATTACTAGTTCCTAGATTATCTGGTGCATACCAAGGTGAATAAGTCCCATTCTTGTTCCAAGTAGCATAAAATTCAATAGATCTCTTTTGATCAAAATCACTATCAATAGTTAATTCAACTTCCTTAAGTTTTGTAGGAGTATCTACACTTCTCCAGAAAGTAATAATTCTTTTATCATCGGTTTCTGTATTAATTCCAGGAATTGCAATATTTACCCTATTTTCATAATTTTGTTCATTAGTAAAGTTGTTAATCACTAATGGGGGTTGTTGTCCTGGTCCATCTGGTGTTGCTCCTCCTCCATTATTTATAAGGATTCACAGCCTTCACAACTAACGAAGTAGATCCTTGACTTATATTTGTTTCTCCTGATTTATCTGTATAAGTTACGTTATCTGTAAAGGTAAATTTTTTTCCTTTTAAAAACTCTTCTAATGTACCTGCCTGACGCATATTGATGCTAAGTGTATCATCACTAGTATTATTTCCTTGATCGAATACAGGTTTTGCATCTGTTATTGTTCTTGTGTAACGAGCAATATTACCTTCCTGTGTCCATCCTGCATTAATTGATTTTTCAGACACTACAGCTCCTGTCGGTAAAGTAATAGCATGCTGTATTTTATTAACAGCAGCAACTTCTTTATTTAATGTCGTTAATTTTAAAACTAATTCTTTGTTCTTTGTTTCATCAATAGAATCGCCAGGTGCATTTGTATTAAATAAAGCTAAATCTCTTGCACCACTTTCACTGTCCACATTAATACTAGCATATCCGCTCTTATTTGTATTTGCTACCACTGACTTAGTATTCATTGCAGGAGAAATTGGATTTCCATTTTTATCCATCACTTGAGAAGTGATAGAGGTTTGTGAATTACGACCAGTTCTATATTTATCAAACTTGTAACTAATATTAAATTTACCATAAGAACCACTTGGAACTTCTCCAGTATAAATCTTATACTGTCTATCCGTTACTTTTTCCACTCTTAAAGCTGTACCAAATTGTACATCAGTAATAGGTTCATTCTCAGGTAGATTCACTAAAATATAAGAACCTTCTTCTAATTTTGAAGGTGCAGACACATCTAATCTAAATGTTGAGATGATTTGTTCTCCTACATTATATTCTGTTTGGTTACCTACTAAATGTCCTTGTAAACTAACTCCATTTTCAGTACTTGTTACAGGTTCTACTGTTGAACTTGTTACAGGTTCTACTGCTGATCTTGTTACAGGTTCTACTGCTGATCTTGTTACAGGTTCTACTGTTGATCTTGTTACAGGTTCTACTGCTGATCTTGTTACAGGTTCTACTGTTGAACTTGTTACAGGTTCTACTGTTGATCTTGTTACAGGTTCTACTGTTGAACTTGTTACAGATTCTACTGTTGAACTTGTTACAGGTTCTACTGTTGAACTTGTTACAGGTTCTACTGTTGAACTTGTTACAGGTTCTACTGTTGAACTTGTTACAGGTTCTACTGTTGAACTTGTTACAGGTTCTACTGTTGAACTTGTTACAGGTTCTACTACTCCATCTGCATGTACTGTCGGTATTTTCCCCATTACTAGAGTACTAGCAATGGCCATTGTAGAAATTGCCACACTTGCTACTCCTACTTTGAACTTTCTTATACTAAACCTTTGTCTAAATTGAAAAAATCTTTTTGATTCTTGATTCATTATTCTCACCTTATAATTTGTTTATATTTTTTATTACATTTTTCATAATAAAATGCCGTATTTAATAATATTTTTATTAATAGACGACCCTTATATTATAGCTTAAATACAAAAAAATTAGAAATATTTTTCTACAATTGTTAACTATTTGCAAAATATCTCTAAAATCTTGTAATTTATAAACATTTACTTTAAATCATATTAAATCTCCGAAAACTTAAAAAGCCTTATTTAATACTACTTCTAGCTTCCTCGCCTTTTCATTTCAAGGCTCGGGATAAAAAAAGGTTCACTGGACCTTTTTATTTAGCGATTGGGTAAACAGAAACTTGTTTTTTATCACGTCCTTTACGTTCAAATCGTACTACGCCCTCAACTTTAGCGAACAAAGTATCGTCACCACCACGTCCAACGTTCACACCTGGATAGATGTGTGTACCACGTTGACGATAAAGGATAGATCCACCTGTTACAGTTTGTCCATCAGCTGCTTTAGCTCCAAGACGTTTTGCTTGTGAATCACGTCCGTTTGATGTAGAACCTCCACCTTTTTTGTGGGCGAAGAGTTGCAAGTTGTTAAGAGTCATTTTTAACATAATGTTTTCCTCCGTGTTAGTTTTCTGTGATAACTCTGGTTTGAACGAACTCAGAAGAGTTCTCCGATAAGTTTGCCATACCTAAGAAAAATGATTCAAAGAATAACTGGGTCATTTCTCTCTGGTGTGAAGGAAGATCTTTTGGAATTTCCACCATCAGATAGCCACCTTCATCTTCGTTTAATTCTAGGATTGGTTCATAGCCTGCAAATTTCTCAATAGAATTGATAAAGTTAATGGCAAGCGTAGAAACCGATGCACACACGACATCTAAGCCGTATTCGCCACTCTCAGCGTGTCCAGTAATTTCCGCACTCCTCAGCTCGCCATCTTCGGCTCTCTCAAAGACTGCTTGTATCATGTGTTCTCCTTAAAATTAAGCGTTGATTGCGTTGACGACAACTTTAGTATATGGTTGACGGTGACCTTGTTTACGGTGGCTACCTTTTTTAGGTTTGTACTTGTAAGTAACAACTTTCTTTTGTTTTCCTTGTTTTTCAACAGTTCCAACTACAGTAGCTCCAGCAACAAGTGGAGTTCCGACAACAGTGTTTTCACCACCAACAAGAACAACTTCGTTAAAAGTAACTTCTTGACCAGCTTCAACGTTTAATTTTTCAACGTAAACTGCTTGACCAACTTCAACTTTAACTTGTTTTCCGCCAGTTTTGATAATTGCGTATGTGCGCATTATGCACCTCCTATGATTTTTATGGGTTTCCCCGAATTTTTTGTGAAGACTCGCCTAGCATCGTGGGACGAACCACTTAAACTTGAATAATCAAGCAACGATGTTCGTGCGGTTGCACAGGATCGTGCATAGTCTACCCTTCAAGTATAGCATATCTCCTGTTTTCTTACAAGTAATAACACCTAAAATGAAGCTTTTTCTTTTACTTTTTTCCGCCACTTAGCAAAAAGCATACTAGAGTAAAAAATACTCATCATGATTGGAATACCTAGGATAGTCTTTTCATGATAGAAAATCGTCAAATAGGCTGAAAAGAGAACACCAAGGACAAAACTACTAAGCAGGCTAACAAATATGAACCCTTCACGTAAAAAAGGAGTGTGCTTGGTTCGGAAATAATCTCCGAAAGCCAGCATGGTCCGTTTGATGTTCCCTGTCATAAAGGCATTATTATATGCAATCCCCGAAACCTCACCAAAAGCGGTTGTCACCAGTCCCATACAGAAGGCCAAGGGCGGTACTAGATAGATATTATCTACAGTCTGCGGTACAAAACCAATAACTATTGATAGGATTGCTAAAGGAATCAATGATAGAATAGGTTTTTTCACAATTCTCAATTTTTCCTTATAAACAGTTAATAAAAAGACCCCCATCATAAAAGCTAGCAAGGTGAGAACCTTGTCCCTAACATCTGAAACATTATTTTGAATCAATTCTACTGAAAGAAAGACAACATTCCCAGTTTGTCCAGCTACAAGAGTGTTCCCTCGCACAATAAAAGTATAGGCATCTACATAACCTGCACAAAAAGTCAAAAAAAGCGCTAGCCTCTTAGACTGACGTGATATTTTTCTTATAGGTAATAACCTCATTTTCCCTCCCATTTCATTTACTCATCTCATTATTGTACCACTTTCTTCGGAAAAGACCTAGTAGCTTATTTGAAATTTTTTACCCTCTGTTGGATAGTCCCGTCTATCTATGTTATAATAAAGGAAGAATTTGAAATCGAAAAAGGGGGTAATTATGCTTAAATTAGGTATCATCGGAACAGGCGCTATCAGCCATCACTTTATAGAGGCAGCCCATGCCAGTGGAAAATACCAGCTGGTCGCAGTCTATTCTAGAAAACTAGAAACTGCAGCAAACTTTGCTTCTCGTTATCAGGATATCCAACCCTTTGATCAAGTAGAGGACTTCTTCAATAGCTCCTTTGATGTGGTCTATATTGCCAGTCCAAACTCCTTGCATTTTGCTCAGGCAAAAGCTGCCTTGTCTGCAGGTAAACACGTCATTCTTGAAAAGCCAGCTGTCACTCAGCCACAAGACTGGCTGGAATTGGTTCAAACAGCTAAGAAAAATCACTGTTTTATCTTTGAAGCAGCTCGTAATTACCACGAGAAAACTTTTACTACTATCAAAAACTTTTTAGCAGACAAACAAATTTTAGGAGCAGATTTCAACTATGCCAAGTATTCTTCCAAAATGCCGGATTTGTTGGCTGGACAGATACCAAATGTCTTTTCAGACCGTTTTGCTGGTGGAGCTCTCATGGATTTGGGAATTTATCCTCTCTACGCTGTAGTTCGCCTCTTTGGAAAAGCTCAGAATGCAACCTATCAGGCTCAAAAGCTTAACAATAGCATTGACCTAAATGGAGATGGGATCCTCTTCTACCCTGACTATCAAGTTCATATCAAGGCTGGAAAAAACATCACTTCCAATCTTCCTTGCGAGATTTATACGACAGATGGAACCTTGACGCTCAACACAATTGAGCATGTTTGCTCGACTATTTTTACCGACCACCAAAGGAAATCAAGTCCAGCTCCCTATCCAACAAGCTCCTCATACGATGACTGAGGAAGTCGCTGCATTTGCACACATGATCCAGCAACCAGATCTGAATCTCTACCAAACTTGGCTGGAAGATGCAAGTTCAGTTCATGAGCTACTATATACCATGCGCCAGACTGCTGGCATTAGATTTGAGGCAGAAAAATGAAAACCAAACTACCTACTGAATGGCAAGAACTAAGTGACCAACTCGGTTTCCAAGAATTCACCCCCATTCAAACTCAACTATTTGAGCCCCTTCTTGCTGGAGAAAACCTCCTAGGAGTGAGCCCAACAGGAACTGGCAAGACCCTAGCTTACCTTCTACCAAGTCTTCTCAGACTACAAAAGAAAAAAGCCCAACAACTCTTGATTCTAGCACCAAATACGGAGCTTGCTGGACAAATCTTTGATGTATGTAAAACGTGGGCTGAAGCTATCGGCTTGACTGCCCAACTCTTCTTATCAGGTTCAAGTCAGAAACGCCAGATTGAACGCCTAAAAAAAGGGCCAGAAATTCTGATTGGAACACCAGGCCGTATCTTTGAACTCATTAAACTGAAAAAAATCAAGATGATGAATGTGGAAACCATCATTCTAGATGAATTTGACCAATTGCTAGATGATTCTCAGATACACTTTGTTGAGAAAATCACTCACTACGCACCTCGTGACCACCAACTCGTCTACATGAGTGCGACGACTAAGTTTGATCAAGAAAAGATTGCGCCTAACACACGTACCATTGATCTCTCTGACCAAAAATTGGACAACATCCAGCACTTCTACATGCAGGTAGACCAACGTCACCGAGTGGATATGCTACGAAAACTAGCTCATGTTGAGGATTTCCGCGGTCTGGTCTTCTTTAATAGCCTATCAGACCTTGGAAGTGCAGAAGAAAAATTACAGTATCGAGATATCTTGGCTGTTTCCCTCGCTAGTGATGTCAATGTCAAATTTAGAAAAGTCATCTTAGAAAAGTTTAAAGACAAGCAACTAACCCTGCTTCTTGCAACTGACCTTCTGGCACGTGGAATTGATATCGATAGCCTCGAATGTGTCGTAAACTTTGATGTTCCTAGAGACATCGAGACATACACCCACCGTGCTGGCCGTACTGGTCGTATGGGAAAAGAAGGTTATGTTATCACTCTCGTCACTCATCCTGAAGAAATCAAAAAACTCAAGAAGTTTGCAAGTGTACGAGAAATTGTCCTAAAAAATCAAGAACTCTATATCCAATAAAGCTCCCTTTGCTCTATGCACACCAAGTGTATAGAGCTTTTTTGTGTAAGCAATTCTTCAATTTTAGTTCAATATCAGAAAAAAAGAACCTTGCATAGCAAGATTCTTTTAGTGTCTGACTTAAATAATTGTTCTTCTGGGAACTAAATCGAATTAAGCTTCGATTTCTGTAACCATACCTGAACCAACAGTACGTCCACCCTCACGGATAGAGAATGTAGTACCTTGTTCTACGGCGATTGGGTGGATCAACTCAACGTCGATTGTCACGTTATCACCAGGCATTACCATTTCAGTACCTGCTGGAAGTTCGATTGAACCTGTAACGTCAGTAGTACGGAAGTAGAATTGTGGACGGTAGTTGTTGAAGAATGGAGTGTGACGTCCACCTTCTTCTTTAGTAAGGATGTAGACTTCACCTTTAAATTTAGTGTGTGGGTTGATTGAACCTGGTTTAGCGATAACTTGTCCACGTTCGATTTCATCACGTTGAACACCACGAAGAAGGACACCTACGTTATCTCCAGCAAGACCTTCGTCAAGTTGTTTACGGAACATTTCAACACCAGTAACGACTGCTTTGTGAGTTTCTTCTTTGATACCAACGATTTCGATTTCGTCGTTGACTTTAACGATACCACGGTCGATACGTCCTGAAGCAACTGTACCACGTCCAGTGATTGAGAATACATCTTCGACTGGAAGAAGCAATGGTTTGTCAGTGTCACGTTCTGGTTCTGGGATGTACTCATCAACTGTGTTCATCAATTCCATAACGATGTCTTCGTATTTAGTGTCACCTTCAAGGGCTTTAAGAGCTGAACCTTGGATAACTGGAAGATCGTCACCTGGGAAGTCGTATTCTGACAATAGGTCGCGGATTTCCATTTCAACCAATTCAAGCAATTCTTCGTCGTCAACCAAGTCAACTTTGTTCATGAAGACGATAAGGTGTTTAACACCAACCTGACGTGAAAGAAGGATGTGCTCACGAGTTTGTGGCATTGGACCGTCAGTTGAAGCTACTACAAGGATAGCTCCGTCCATTTGAGCGGCACCAGTGATCATGTTTTTAACGTAGTCCGCGTGTCCTGGAGCGTCGATGTGAGCGTAGTGACGTTTTTCAGTTTCGTACTCAACGTGCGCAGTGTTGATAGTGATACCGCGTTCGCGTTCTTCTGGAGCAGCATCGATAGACGCATAGTCTTTAGGTTGGTTAACTGATGAAGGCAAGCGACGTGCCAAAACAGTTGTGATAGCTGCAGTTAGGGTAGTTTTTACCGTGGTCAACGTGTCCGATAGTACCAATGTTAACGTGTGGTTTACTACGATCGTATTTTTTTCTTTTGCCATTTGAGTAAAAAGCCTCCAATAAAATATATTTTTATAGATAGACAGTAGGCAATACAGTCTAACTTTCCTTACTATTTTATCAAATTTCAGCTAAATTGCAAGTGTTTTACACACATTTTGTGAATTATTCTTAATCGGCTAATCTAAACGACACTTCTACTCCTATCACTTAACTAAACAAAAAGAAAAAAATCAGGAATTTCCTGACTTTTACTTAGCTAATTCTCTTTCTCGTTCTTTTCATTATTTTATGATTTTCATACAAACGTGATAAGAACTTAGAAATTTCTTTTTAAGATAGAATAGGTTGGTACTGCTACAATCATACCAATGACACCATAGATATTACTTGATAACAAAAAGTAATACTAAAAATCGTAATTGGATGAACCTTCATCACACCACCAACAATGCGAGGGTAAAGGATGTTCCCATCCACTTGCTGAATAATCAGCATATAAACAACTGCAATCAACATTCTATGGGGATCAGTAAAGACATTGGCGATAATCATCGGAATCAGACCTATACTTGGTCCCACATACGGAATGAGATTGGCTAATCCTGAAAAGATGGCAAATACCAAAGCATATTTTAAACCAATGATACTATATCCGATAAAGGCCAAACAACCAATAATAATCGCATCAATGGCGACTCCACTAATATAGCGAGCTATTGTAGTATTCAAATTTTTTAGCAGACCTGCAATATGCAACTTATCTCGCTTTAAAACAGTACGTTCAAGCATCGGTAAAAATTTGTGACCATCTAACAAAAAATAAACCAAAAACACAGGTGTCATGATAATAATTAAAACAGTACTAAAGAGAGCTGATAGGACACTTCCAACACTATTGGTCACACTATTTAGGATATTTTGTAAAATATCAACATAGGATAAATTTAACTGTTGAATAGTCGTTTGAATATCTAAATTTTGAAAGGCTGGATAAGTCGATAAATCTACAATCAAATCTTGAAGACGACTATAAATTGTCTGACTTGTTGAAATCAAACTTGTCAGCTGATTAATCAAAATTGGTAAGAGATAGACTACCCCAATAACTAGTCCCCAGACCAAGGCGCACAAGGTTAATAGAATTCCAATGATGCGGTTAATTCTGAAATACTTTTGTAAAAAATTTACAATAGGATTGGTCAAATAATATAAAAAACCACCTAAAAGAAAGGGAATCATTATAGTGTTTGCGACACTTACAAAAGGTGTAATAATTGCTCCCATCTCTCTCCATAAATAGAAGATGATGGTTAATAGTAAAATCTCACTGGTCCAAAAAAATAATTTATTCTTACGAAACATGAGGTACCTCCATTCATCTATTTTACCACACTTTCAAAAAAGCTTCTTTCATATATCATGAAACTGGGAATATTTTTTTCTTTATGATAGAATAAACTTACTATGAAAAAAATAATTTTAACTCTCCTAAGCCTTTCCGTCATTGGCTCAGCATCGACTGTTGCTGCACAAGATTTTAATATTTCTGCTAAACATGCAATTGCTGTTGAGGCGAATTCTGGTAAAATACTTTATGAAAAAGATGCAACTCAGCCAGTTGAAATCGCTTCAATCACAAAATTGATTACGGTTTATCTTGTCTATGAAGCCTTGGAAAACGGCAGTATTACACTATCCACTCCGGTAGATATTTCTGATTATCCTTACAAATTAACGACAAATTCCGAAGCGAGTAACGTCCCTATGGAGGCTCGTAATTATACTGTCGAGCAGCTACTGGAAGCAACACTAGTATCTAGTGCTAACAGTGCCGCTATTGCCCTAGCCGAGAAAATTGCTGGCTCAGAAAAAGATTTCGTCGATATGATGCGGGCAAAACTCTTGGAATGGGGAATTCAGGATGCCACAGTTGTCAATACGACGGGGCTTAACAATGAGACTCTAGGGGATAATATTTACCCAGGCTCTAAAAAAGATGAGGAAAATAAGCTCAGTGCATATGATGTTGCTATCGTTGCTCGCAACCTCATCAAAAAATACCCACAAGTCTTAGAAATCACGAAAAAACCTTCTTCTACTTTTGCTGGCATGACAATTACTTCTACCAACTACATGTTAGAAGGCTTGCCTGCTTACCGCGGTGGTTTTGACGGACTTAAGACAGGAACAACAGACAAAGCTGGAGAATCTTTTGTAGGTACTACTGTCGAAAAAGGAATGAGGGTTATTACAGTTGTTTTGAATGCCGATCATCAAGACAATAATCCTTATGCTCGCTTCACAGCTACATCTTCACTAATGGATTATATCTCTTCTACATTCACACTTCGTAAAATCGTTCAGAAAGGTGATGCCTATCAAGATAGCAAAGCCCCTGTACAAGACGGAAAAGAAGATACAGTCACTGCTGTTGCCAAAGATGATATTACTCTAATTGAACGTGTTGGGAATCAATCTTCTCAATCTATTCAATTCACACCTGATTCTAAGGCAATCCCAGCACCACTTGAAGCCGGAACAGTAGTTGGACATTTGACTTATGAAGATAATGACTTGATTGGACAAGGTTATATCACTACAGAACGTCCTAGTTTTGAAATGGTAGCAGAAAAGAAAGTTGAAAAAGCCTTCTTCTTAAAAGTTTGGTGGAATCAGTTTATCCGCTTCATCAACGAAAAATTATTAAAAAAATCGCGATTTTAAACCGCGATTCAGATTGAAGACAAAGTCCTTAGAACACAAGTTTCTAAGGGCTTTTCTTTGTGTAAAGTCGTATAATAGAGGTAAGAAGAGTTGTGAGGTAATCCCTATGTTTCACAAAGAAAAACCTGATTATAATCGTAAGCAATATGGTTTCTATACAATAGACGAATTGGTCCCAAAAGATCACTTTCTTCGACAAGTTGATTCAAAAGTTGATTTTGACTTTATCTATGACTTGGTAGAAGATACCTATAGTCCAGATAAGGGTCGTCCTAGTCTTGATCCCGTCATGTTAGTCAAAATTCCTTTGATTAAATGTTTTTATGGAATCCGTTCCATGCGCCAAACCATTAAAGAGATTGAAGTTAACGTGGCCTATCGTTGGTTTCTTGGTCTGACTTTAGATGATAAGGTCCCTCATTTTACTACCTATGGGAAGAATTACAGCCGTCGTTTTCAAGATAAGGAACTCATTTCTGAGATTTTTTCCCAAGTTCTCAACCAAGCTTTGTATGCAGGTTTAATTGATCCTTCTGAAATATTTGTGGATGGTACCCATATCAAAGCGGCAGCTAATAGTCACAAGTATCGTAAGGAAATGGTAGACCAACAAGCTAAGTTTATGAGTGAACAATTGGAAGTTGAGATTGATTTAGATAGGAAAAAACACGCAAAAAAGTCCTTAAAGCCCGCAAAAGAAAGTGAGGCTAAAGAAAAGAAATTTCAACGACAGATCCCGAGTGTGGTTGGTTTCACAAGGGAGAACACAAGGAAGTATTTGCCTATTCTGCCCAAGTTGCTTTGCGATAAGCATGGTTGGGCCTTAGCTTATACGGTTGAAGCGGGAAATGTTCATGATAGTCAGGCTTTCCCTGCTCTTTTCTCAAAGTTAGAACCTTTCTCCCCACGCTATATTATTGCGGATGCAGGCTACAAGACCCCAGCTATTGCCCATTATTTATTAGAACGTAACATCATCCCTGTCTTCCCTTATACTCGTCCAAAGGGAGTAAAGGGAAACTTAAGACCTAGTCATTTTGTTTATGATTCAAGTGATGACTCTTATGTCTGTCCAGAGAATCAAGTATTAAACTATCGCACTACCACTCGAGAAGGTTACCGTGAGTATAAGAGTAATCCCAAAGTATGTGTTGCCTGTCCTTTATTATCCGTTTGTACCCAAAGCAAGAATTTTCAAAAAGTAGTAACGAGACATGTCTGGAAAGATGACCTTGAATTTTGTGAGGAAATCCGTCACCAAAAAAAGAAATGAAGGAACTCTATAAGAAGCGCAAAGAAACAATTGAACGACTCTTTGGGACGGCTAAGGAGTACCATAATTTGAGATACACTAGAGAGAAAGGAAAGTCCAAAATGGAGGATAAGGTTGGGCTTACTTTGGCATGCTTAAATATTAAAAAATTAGTGAAATGGATAGCGAATATCCCTTTTTATTTTGTTCTAAATCCGGTTTTTGGTTGGAATATCAGATGATGAGACAAAATATTTTTGAAAAGCAAAAAAGACAAACGCCAAAAATGACGTTTATCTACATTCTGAATCGCGATTTTAAACCGCGATTTTTTTGTTACAAGTTCGTCTTCAAAGTCCTTGATTTTGGGTAATACTCTTCGAAAATCTAATTCAAACTACGTCAGCGTTGCCTTGCCGTACTCAAGTACAGCCTGCGGCTAGCTTCCTAGTTTGCTCTTTGATTTTCATTGAGTATAAATCTAAAATCAAATTTTACTCAACTGATCCTTCCATTTCATAGCTAATCAAACGGTTCAGCTCAACTGCGTATTCCATTGGAAGTTCTTTTGTGAAGGGCTCCACAAATCCCATGACAATCATCTCGGTTGCCTCAGTTTCTGATAAACCACGACTCATGAGGTAGTAGAGTTGTTCTTCTGAAATCTTAGATACTTTGGCTTCGTGTTCCAAAGCAACTTGCGAGTTATGGATTTCATTAAATGGAATGGTATCTGATGCTGATAACTCATCCATGATAATGGTGTCACACTCGATGTGGGAAACAGATTTCTTAGAATTTTTATTAAAGGTTACCTGTCCACGGTAGTCTACCTTACCACCGCCTTTAGCGATAGACTTAGACACGATAGATGAACTAGTATGCGGTGCATTATGGATCATCTTGGCACCAGTGTCCTGATGCTGTCCAGCATTGGCAAAGGCGATAGAAAGCATGGTACCACGCGCTCCTTCTCCATCTAGGTAAACAGATGGGTATTTCATGGTTGTTTTGGCACCCAAGTTTCCATCAATCCACTCAACAGTAGCATCTTTTTGAGCCTTGGCACGTTTGGTTACCAAGTTATAGACGTTATCAGACCAGTTTTGGATGGTTGTATAACGCATATAAGCTCCGTCCAAGGCAAAGATTTCTACGATAGCAGCGTGCAAGCTATTACTTGAATAAGTTGGCGCTGTACAGCCTTCTACGTAATGAACGCTTGCTCCCTCATCAACGATAATCAAAGTACGTTCAAACTGACCAGTATTTTCGTTGTTAATACGGAAGTAAGTTTGAAGCGGAATATCTACCTTGACTCCTTTTGGTACGTAGATAAAGGTTCCACCAGACCATACTGCTGAGTTAAGAGCTGCCAACTTGTTATCTGTTGGCGGTACCAACTTCGCAAAGTATTGTTTAAACAAATCTGGGTATTCCTTGAGGGCAGAATCTGTATCGGTAAAGATAATTCCTAACTTCTCAAATTCTTCCTTCATGTTATGGTAAACCACTTCTGACTCATATTGAGCAGAAGCTCCAGCTAGATAAGCACGTTCAGCTTCTGGAATACCGATACGTTCAAAGGTTTCTTTGATTTTTTCAGGTACATCATCCCAGGAACGAGCTGGTTTGTCAGATGGTTTTTGGTAGTAGATCAAATCATCAAAATCAATCTCTGACAAGTCTGCTCCCCAAGTTTGCATGGGCATTTTTTTGAAGGTTTCATAAGACTTCAAACGGAATTCTAACATCCACTCAGGTTCTCCCTTTGCAGCTGATAGTTCACGAATGACATCTTCATTCAATCCTTTTCCTGTCGATAGGACAGGCTCTACATCGTCATGGAAACCAAATTTATATTCACCAAGGTCAATTGGTTTTGGTTCTACTCTTTCTTCAGCCATAATATCCTTTCTTTCATTCTTCATTTCTACTGATTCATAAGACAAAAGAAACTTGTCTTACTTATTTTCTTGATTTTCAATTGTTTTCTTCAGGGCATTCCATGCTAGGGTTGCACACTTAATCCTTTGTGGGAATTTAGCTACACCTGATAAGAATGCTGCATCTCCGAGACTGTCTTGTCTGTCATCTTTTTGACCTTGGACCATTTCTGAAAAAATAGTTGCTAATTCTAATATCTCTTGCTTTGTCTTACCTAAAACTGCATCCGTCATCATACTAGCAGAGGCAGTTGAAATGGTACAACCAGAGTTTAGAAAAGCGATATCTTCCAAGCGATCTTCCTCGTCAAACTTGACAGAGAGATTGATGACATCACCACAAGTTGGATTATTGAGACTGATTTGTTCAGCATTTTCTAACTTTCCTTGATGATGAGGATTTTTCGAATGGTCCGCTACCACTGCCATATAGAGGCTATCTAGTTTAGAAAGTGCCATTGAAAAACTCCTTTGTCTTTAGTAATGCATCGACTAGTTTATCGCAATCTGCCTTGGTATTGTAGATATAAAAACTTGCACGAGCTGTTGCTGGGACGTCCAAATACTGGAGCAAGGGTTGAGCGCAGTGGTGACCCGCACGAACAGCCACTCCTTCATAATCCAAAGCCGTCGCAAGGTCGTGAGGATGAAGATTGCCTAGATTAAAGGCGATGACACCTGAACGTTGAGCCAAATCTTGTGAACCGTAAATGGTCAAACCTTCAATTTCCTGCAATTTTGGAAAGACGTATGCAATCAATTCCTGTTCGTGAGATTCAATGGCATCCATGCCAATGCTTTCAAGATAATCCACTGCAGCAGCTAGTCCGATCGCACCAGCCATGTTAGGAGTTCCAGCCTCGAATTTCCAAGGTAACTCCTTCCAGCTAGCAGACTGCTCATAGACGAAATCAATCATTTCACCGCCAAATTCAACTGGTGACATTTGTTCCAGATACTTTCTTTGCCGTAAAGGACACCAATACCAGTTGGACCAGCCATCTTGTGACCTGAAAAAGCAAAGAAGTCTACATCCAATTCCTGGACATCAATCTTCATATGTGGTGTAGACTGGGCGCCGTCCACCACCATGATGGCTCCAACTTGATGGGCCAATTGAGCGATTTCTTTGATAGGATTGACCACACCAAGAACATTTGAAGCGTGAGCTAGGGAAACAAATTTTACCTTGTCAGTCAATTTAGAACGCAAATCATCCATATCCAGAGCTCCATCCTTGAGATAGGCATAGACAAGCTCCGCTCCAGTCTTACGACAAGCTTCTTGCCATGGGATAATATTGGAATGGTGTTCCATGACAGAAATCAAGACCTGGTCTCCCTCAGTCAAAACTTCCTCAGCATAACGTGCAACCCAGTTAAGACTGGTTGTCGTTCCTCTGGTAAAGAGAACTTCCTTTGTAGATCCTGCATTGATAAACTTACGAATGGTTTCACGCGCAGCTTCGTAAGAAGCAGTCGCTCTCTCTGCCAAAGTATGGACACCACGGTGAACATTGGCATTGTCCTGCTCATAGTAGCGGTTGATTGTTTCAAGAACTGCTAGTGGTTTTTGTGTCGTCGCAGCATTGTCCAAATAGACTAAAGGTTCATCGTTGACGATTTGGTCTAAAATTGGAAAATCCTTGCGAATCACTTCTACATCTAACATAGGCTTCCCCTTAGTGTTTTGACAATTTTTCTTCGATAGTTGCAATCATTTCATCACGAACTTCCTTAACTGGAATCTCAACGATAACAGAGCCTAGGAAACCGCGAACAACCAAACGTTCTGCAGTTGCCTTATCCAATCCACGGCTCATGAGGTAGTACATATCTTCTGGATCAACTTGCCCAATAGACGCTGCGTGTCCTGCAGTAACATCATTTTCATCAATTAAAAGAATTGGGTTGGCATCTGAACGCGCCTGATCTGAAAGCATGAGAACACGACTTTCTTGCTGAGCATCTGCTCCCTTAGCACCCTTGATGATGTGACCGATACCATTGAAGGTCAAGGTTGCTTTTTCAAGAATAACCCCATGTTGTAGGATATTTCCGATTGAGTTGCAACCATAGTTGGTTACACGTGTATCAATCCCTTGTACCTGACGGCCACTTGAGAGCGCTACAACCTTAAGATCAGCATGGCTACCATTTCCAAGCAAGTCACTATCAAAGTCAGCAACGACATTCCCTTCGTTCATGACACCGATTGCCCAGTCAATGCTTGCATCGTTGCCTAATTTACCACGACGGCTAATGTAGGCAGTGACATTTTCACCTAAACGGTCAATGGCCGCAAATTTCACTTGCGCACCAGAACGAGCAATCACTTCAACTGTGATATTGGCAGTTGCTTTTGCACTACCTTGACCACGTGACTCTAAACGCTCCAGATAACTAATCTTGCTGTTTTTACCAGCGATAATCAAATATGCTTGTTAAATGGTACATCACTATCGCTGTCTTGGTAGAAAATTCCTTCGATTGGCTCTGCAATCTCAACATTATCAGGAATGTAGAGAACAGCACCACTGTTAAAGTAAGCTGTATGGTAGGCTGCTAACTTGTCATCGTCATGCTTAACAGATGACATGAAGAATTCCTCAATAAGCTCTGGAATTTGTTCTAAAGCTGAGTGGAAGTCTGTAAAGACAACACCTTGTTCAGCCAATTCAACTGGAATTTGTTCAAAAACAGTCTGCGTTCCTACTTGCACCAATTTCAAGTGATTGTCTAAAGCTGTGAAGTCAGGAACATTTGCTGACGGTTCACTTTCTGTAATGGTTCCATCTCCCAGATTCCAACGGTGAAATTTCACACGCTCAATAACTGGTAATTCTAAACTCTCAATCTTATCAAAAGCTTTTTGACGGAGGTCAGCCAACCAGCTTGGTTCAGCGTGCATTTCTGAAAAAAGTTTAATATTTTCTTTAGTCATTTACTTCTCCTAAAAGATACGAGGGAATTACAATTCTTCCTTGTAGTCGTAGCCAAGTTCTTCAGCTAGTTTTGCGTATCCTTCACGTTCCAAACGCGCAGCCAATTCTGGACCACCAGAAAGGACAACACGACCTTCCATCATCACGTGTACTACGTCTGGTGTGATGTAGTTCAAAAGACGTTGGTAGTGAGTGATTATCATTGCACCGAAGCCTTCACCACGCATGGCATTAACACCTTTAGAAACAACTTTAAGAGCGTCAATATCAAGACCAGAGTCAATCTCATCCAAAAGGGCAAACGTTGGTTCCAACATCAAAAGTTGAAGAATTTCATTACGTTTTTTCTCACCACCAGAGAAACCTTCGTTGAGGTAACGCTCAGCCATTTCTTCTTTCATGTTGAGCAATTCCATCTTCTCATCCAATTTAGTGATAAATTCACGAACTGAAATCTTTTCATCATCTTCTTTTCCAGCATTCATAGCTGCACGAAGAAACTCAGCGTTGGTAATTCCAGGAATTTCTGATGGGTATTGCATAGCAAGGAAAAGTCCCATACGCGCACGCTCGTCCACTTCCAACTCAAGGATGTTTACGCCATCAAACAAGACTTCACCTTTAGTGACTTCGTAGTTTGGGTTCCCCATGATAGCAGCAGAAAGAGTAGACTTACCTGTACCATTTGGTCCCATGATAGCAGCAATTTCTCCTGTTTTCAGGGTCAGGTTAACCCCTTTTAAAATTTCTTTTCCTTCAATCTCAACGTGAAGATCTTTGATCTCTAATACTGACATGATAGTTCCTTTCTTTTTCAAGGCCTTTACAGTACTTACTAGAAACATACTTGATTTTCCTAGACAATACGGTAAAAGGTCAATAAATATACTTTTATAGTATAACAAAAAAAAAAAGCCTAAAAGGCTTTGATTTTGTCTAGAAGCTGAGGACTAGTCTTTTCCTTTTAAATGCTGGTCAATGACATCTACTATTTTACCCATCAAGTAACTCACTCGAAAATTTCTAAAGAGCAAAATAGCCCAAAAGGCTGCCATAATATAGCGACCAGTCATCCAGGCTTCATTGAAAAAATAGGTCTCAGCAGCTGTAAACAGCGCGATAATAATAAATTGTTGTCTATTCATAAACTTATTGTATCATGAAATCTTTCTTTAGTCTTCCTCTACCTTCACTTTATCAGCCAAAAATTCAAATCCTTCTGGAATCAGGCTTTCTTCTTCTTTTTCAGTTTGAGAAGATTTGGCTTTAGCTGAAAAGGCTGCGCGAACTTCTTTCCATTCCTCCATAGAAATGGCTAAAATCTCAGGTGAAAAACCTGCTGCTTGACTTAGAATGTTGCCAAACATAGCGTTAAGATTATCACGTTTCATGGTTTGACCAGCATTGAAGTTAGACTCAAAAGCAAGAATAGCATGGTGTTCATTGGCCGCAACCGGTTGAGATCCAACTAGTAGAGCCTTGTCCGGCCCACCAAGACTTTCAATTACCTCTCCCCATGCATTCTGTAAACGAATCAGATTTTGCCGTGCTAAATCAGGATTTTCGACGGCCTCTTGTAGGATAGATTGAACTTTATTGCGATCCACACGATAGACTGTCTTGCCCACTGCTGGGCGACTAGGTACTGGACTAGTTGGCTTGGGGACAGTTCCCACATTAGCGAGTTCTTGTTTGAGACGGGCAACTTCCTGTCTCAGTGCAGAAATTTCATCTTCAACCGCTCCAGAAAGAGCTGGTCCAAGCTTAATCTCCGTCAAACGGATGGTCATCATCTCAGCATAAATCTTGGGCTGTAAACTAGACTTAATATCTGCTAAACTGACTGTCGCTAAGCGAATCATTTCAAACAGCCTTTCTTGAGAAAGTGACAAATTCTCTACAAAGACTGGACTATGATGAGTGTTTTCACCCCCTGTTTGAACAATTAATAAGTCTCTTAAATAGTGCAAAAGGTCGGTCACAAACGAGTCATGCTCTTACCATTCTCAAAGAGAAGATTTAAGCAAGCTAATGCTTTAGGAACATCTTGTTGAGATACGGCAGCCACATAATCATCCAAGGCTGACAGACTAATGGTCCCTGTAATTTCTTCAGAGATGGCAGTCGTCAGTTCATTTCCCTGTGTCAAACTCAGGGCTTGATCCAAAATAGACAGGGCATCTCGCATCCCACCTTCAGCTCGTCTAGCGATAATTTCTACAGCCTCTGGTTCAGAAGAGATATTTTCTTTTTCTAAGATATAGTGGATATGTTCCTTAATATCCTGTGTCTTAATCGATTTAAATTCAAAACGTTGCACACGGGATAGAATAGTGGCAGGAATCTTGTGCAATTCAGTAGTTGCCAAAATAAAGACCACATTCTGTGATGGTTCTTCCAATGTCTTTAGGAGGGCATTAAAAGCCCCTGTAGACAGCATATGAACCTCATCTATGATATAGACCTTATAACGAGCAAGGCTAGGCGCATAGGTAGATTTATCACGAATTTCACGGATTTCATCCACCCCGTTATTAGAGGCCGCATCCATTTCAATGACATCTTCTAAACTACCATCTGTCACTGCCTGACAAATATAGCAGTTATTACAAGGTTCCCCACCCACTTGATTTGGACAGTTCATAGCCTTGGCAAAAATCTTAGCTACACTGGTTTTTCCTGTTCCACGTGGACCAGAAAAAAGATAGGCATGACTTATTTTCTCTTGCTCCACCGCTTGTTTAAGAGTCTTAGCCACAACTTCTTGACCAACCAATTGGGAGAAGTTTTGACTTCTATATTTTCGATAAAGTGCTTGATACATTAGGCTTTCTCCCCAAACATTGTAAAGTCCCATTCTGTCTTTCAAGCAAAATAGCGACAAATTGTTCCAAATAATCTCGATCCATAGCGTCATAATCATCAATCTCTGAAGAATCCAGATCCAGAACTCCAAGTAATAGACCATTCTTTATCATCGGCACAACAATTTCACTTTTAGCTCGACTATCACAAGAAATATAGTTGGGGTAGGTCGTCACATCTCCAACAATAACAGTTTCCTGAAAGTGAGCTGCCTCCCCACAAACACCCTTGCCTAGCGCTATACGGATGCAGGAAACACCACCTTGGAAGGGACCTAAAATCAATTCCTTTCCATCGAACAAATAAAAGCCTGCAAATACGGTATTAGGAAAGCGTGATTTTAAAAGAGCACCGGCGTTGGAAAGATTAGCCAAAACATTAGTTTCACCTTCCAATAAAAAAGATAGCTCTTCATTTAACATTTGATAACGTGATTGTTTTTCTGATTCTAACATAGAACTATTATATCAAAAAAGGCTTACAGACAAAAGAAAAATCCCTTGTTTAGGAAACAAAGGATTTTGTGAATTTTCAATTTGATTAAAGTTCGATATCACCGAACAAGTCAGCCATTGAGAATCCTGTTTGTGTTTCTGGAAGTTCGAAATCACGTTTTTCTTGACGTTTTGGACGACGTGGACGTGGAGCACGTTTTTCTTCTTTTTGTCCTTCTTCTTGAGCTGGACGTTCTTCAAGAGCTTTGATAGAAAGTGATACACGCTCTGCATCTGCGTTAACTTCAAGAACTTTAACTTGAACTTCTTGACCAACTTTAAGAGCTTCTTTTGGATTTTCAATACGTTTGTGTGAAATTTGTGATACGTGAACAAGTCCATCGATACCTGGCAATACTTCAACAAATGCACCGAAGTCAGTCAAACGTTTAACTATTCCTTCTACTACATCACCTTTAGCCAATTTTTGCTCAACGCCATCCCATGGTCCAGGTGTTGTTGCTTTAAGTGAAAGTGATACGCGTCCTTCTTCTTCGTTAAGATCAAGGATTTTCACTTCAATTTCTTCACCAACAGTTACAACTGATTTTGGTGATACGTTACGTTCGTGTGACAATTCAGTCAAGTGAACCAATCCGTCAACACCACCAAGGTCGATGAAAGCACCGAAGCTTGTGATACGTGCAACTTTACCAGTTACAACATCACCAACAGCCAATTTACCGAATACTTCAGCGCGAGCTGCTGCTGTAGCTGCTTCAACAACTTCACGACGTGAAAGGATGAAGCGGTTTTCTTTAGCGTCAACTTCTTTGATTTTAGCATCAAATTCTTGACCTACAAAACGCTCAGTGTTACGTACGAAACGAGTATCCAACATTGAAGCTGGGATAAATCCACGAACACCTTCAAATTCTACTGAAAGTCCACCTTTAACGGCACGAGTTCCTTTTAACAGTGACAACTTCTTCTTCGCGACCAACAAGTTTGTCCCATGCTTTGCGAGCTTCAAGGCGTTTTTTAGATACAAGGTATGTAACTGTATCAGTATCTTTACCAACTACTTGACGAAGTACAAGAACATCCAATACTTCTCCTACTTTAACAAAGTCATTGATATCTGCATCGCGATCGTTTGTCAATTCGCGAAGAGTCAAGACACCTTCAACACCAGTTCCAGAGATTGCAACGTTAGCTTGAGTCGCATCAACTGTCAATACTTCAGCACTAACAACATCACCAGTCTCAACTTGGCTAACGCTATTTAGCAAATCTTCAAATTCGTTCATCTAAAAAATCCTCCAACAATCAAGTTTTTCTTAAACTTGACATACTTATAATTTTTTTCCTAAGCACCCGCAAGGACATGTTCATATCGTTCACGTCTTTCAATTATAAAAATAAAATACCCTAAGATATTTTGCTTTTTATCTTGATTATTACCTAAGAACTGGGGTAGCTGGATTCGAACCAACGCATGAGGGAGTCAAAGTCCCTTGCCTTACCGCTTGGCTATACCCCATTGATGAAATGGAGAGAGAGGGATTCGAACCCCCGAACCCGAAGGAGCGGATTTACAGTCCGCCGCGTTTAGCCTCTTCGCTATCTCTCCTACAATCAACATGGACTATTATATCATGAAAATTTCAAAAAAACAAGACTTATTTTGCTAAATTATAATTTTCAATCAAAATTTCCACAGCTTTTTCCAATTTTTTATAAAAACTATCGACATTCCCATTCTTTATGATGGCAAATTGTCCATCTAATTCGGCAATTTCTCCGATAACTTTTTTACCAATGGTCAACGTATAACCTTCAAAATTGTCTTTTTCCTACCTTAACTTTGGCATCTGCTACTTGAATTTCGATTTTTATCTTTCTTACTCATTTCATACCTCTCTTCACTTTTTCTATTTTACAAGAAAATCCTAAAACTAGCAAGAAAAAACTCTATATCATTCCATGTCTGATATAGAGTTTTCTGCTTTATTTAATGTGTTTTTCTAGTTCTTTTTGGTACTTACCGTTTGATTCCAATTTTTCTTTTTGCCATTTTTTCAGTGCTTCTTCATATTCTTTTGTTGTAACGATATCTTTTTGCAATTTCATACCTTTAAAGATATATGGGTCACCCTTAATACCAACTTGTGAGTATGGTTTTGAGAATGGCACAACATTACTTACAACTGGAGAACCACCAGATGAGGCTGTTGGCATCAATAATGAACTATCTGTCAACCAAGCTTGAGCCTTGGCATATTTTTCATAGCGTTCTTCAAGATTTGTAGTTTCTGAATCGGCATCATCCAATAATTTCTTATACTGGTCCAAACCAAGTTTCGCTACAACATCCTTGTCTTTCCCTTTAGTAATTCCAAGGTGTTTCATAGCAGAGCCTGATTTAGGATCCATGATAGTTAAATAAGATGCTGGGTCTTGGTAGCTTGGAGCCCATCCTGTACTGTTCAAATCATAGTCTTTTTGAGAAGGAACACGCGCTTGTGAAGTGATTGTTTCCTTTTCATTATCTGTCATTTGAAGAACATCGATGACAACATTTTCAGCACCAAGTGTTGATTCAATAGACTGTTTGAAAGAGTTGCTTTGTTGAACGGCGATAGTATCTGTTTGTTCAACTGGCACATCCAAATGAATTGGGAAAGTTACCCCTTTAGATTCCAAGTCTTTCTTAGCTTTTTCAAATGCTGCTTTAGCCTTGTCTGGGTTATAGATAGAATCCTTACCGTCAACTAGCTCAACACCTTTCCATTGGTCGCCATAGTTCACCAACTCTGCTTGGGCAATTTGACCAAAGTTCTTACCACCTGCTTGCACGAAGTTATCTGGAACTAAACTGTTACGGATAATCTTGTCCGCCCCATCTTCACCATTTAACTGGGCAGCATAAGAATGGCGGTTGAAGGCGAAGTTGATAGCCTGACGGAAGTCCTTATTAAGCATAGCTTCTTTTGTAGAAGTCTTTTGTTCTTCACTTGTTTTCGCAGTTTATTATATGACTGACGATTTACGTTAAAGGTGAAGTAATAACTACTTGAGTCCTGTGGGCTATAAGTGATTTTATCTCCGTATTGTTCCAAAGTAGAAGCAAAGTTTGAGCTACTTGGGAAGAGACGAGCTGTCGTATAGGCACCAGAAGAGAAACTACGAATCAACGATTCCTGATCAGAACCATCGTAGTAAGTCAATTTAATCTTCTCAATTTTTACCTTTTCTTTATCCCAATAATTTGGATTTTTCTCATATTCGATCAACGATTTAGAAGTCAAGGTCTTCAAGAAATAAGGACCGTTGTAGAGAATCCCTGATGGAGTAACTGCTCCATAATCTTTACCTGATGCCTTCAAAAACTCTTCATTTACAGGTAACATCGTTGCTGTTGTGACTTTAGAGTTCCAGAAGCTTTCTGGTTTGTTTAGAGTATATTCAACTGTGTAATCGTCCAAGGCCTTGACACCAACTGTAGAGAAATCATTAGTCTCACCAGTCATGTAGGCGTCCAAGCCCTTGATTGAATTTTGGATGAGAGAGACACCATCTGACTTGCCGTCTGCCACGTGTTTTAATCCTGTTACAAAGTCATGGGCTGTTACTTCTGCATATTCTTCACCTTCTGAAGTGTACCATTTAACTCCTTTACGAAGTTTATAGGTATAAGTCAACCCATCTTTGGACACAGACCAATCTTCAGCCAAGGAAGGGATAACATTCCCGTACTGGTCATTTTCCATCAAACCATCAATAACATTTCCAATAACGTCTGTCGTTGATGTACGAGTCGCTATACTGTAATCCAAAGATGCCGGATCTACTGCATAGACATACGAGAATGTTGTCGGTGCATCCGCTTCTTTATCAGCTTTTCCACAAGCTACTAAAAGAGCTGTTGTACTCAGGACTAGTCCTGCTGTTAAGAGCCACTTTTTCGATTTCATAAAAAATCTCCTTTAGTTTATTTTAATCTACTTTTACAATCCAACCTTCTGGCGCTTCGATATCACCAAACTGAATACCTGTCAGTTCATCATATAATTTACGTGTCACAGGACCTACTTCTGTTTCACTATAGAATACATGGAAATCATCTCCGTGTTGGATCCCTCCAATTGGAGAAATAACCGCTGCTGTGCCACAGGCACCTGCCTCTACAAAACGATCCAGATTATCAATTGGAACACCTCCCTCAATAGGAGTTAATCCCAAGCGATGTTCTGCCAAATAAAGCAAAGAATACTTGGTAATAGATGGCAAGATAGAAGGACTCAATGGTGTTACAAATTCATTATCAGCTGTAATTCCAAAAAAGTTAGCTGATCCGACTTCTTCAATCTTTGTATGTGTTGAAGGGTCTAGATAGATAACATCTGAAAAAAATGACGTGACTTGGCCAATTTCCCTGGCAAGAGACTTGCAGCATAGTTTCCACCAACCTTAGCCGCACCTGTACCATTTGGCGCTGCACGGTCGTATTCATCCTGAATCAAGAAGTTGGTTGGAACCAAACCGCCTTTAAAGTAATTTCCAACTGGCATAGCGAAGATGGTGAAAATGTACTCTTCTGCTGGTTTAACCCCAATAATATCTCCGACACCAATCAAAAGAGGGCGAAGATATAAGGTTCCACCTGTTCCATATGGTGGTACATATTCTTCATTGGCACGAACAACTGCCTTACAAGCTTCTACAAACATTTCTGTGGAAACTTGGGGCATCAAGAGACGGTCACATGTACGTTGCAAGCGTTTAGCATTTTCATCAGGACGGAACAGTTGAATACTACCATCCTTAGTACGATAAGCTTTCAATCCTTCAAACGCTTGTTGTCCATAGTGGAGACTTGGAGAAGACTCTGAAATATGCAAGGTTGCATCCCCTGTCAGCTCTCCTTGATTCCATTGTCCATTTTTAAAATGAGCAATGTAGCGATAAGGTAATTTCATATAGGAAAAACCGAGATTTTCCCAATCAATCGTTACTGTCATATTCCACTCCTTATTCTAAAAACCTATTTCTTATATTCTACACTTTTTTTCTAAAATAGCAAGCATATTTTGTAATTTTCAGAAAATTTCTTCAATAAAAAGAACCAGCTCTTAGAACTGATTCTTCATTTCACTTATTTAGCTTCAGTAAATACTTCTTTAAGATAAGCGTCAAAAACTTCTTCATCTGAAATAGTATCAGAAATGAAGCTTCCATTGCTGGTTCGTTCTGACAGGTTCAAGTCTTGCAATCGGCTTTCATAGATTGTTCCTTTGTTGAATTGAACAAGAAGAGTTTGATCGTTCTCTTCCACTTCTGTACTGAAGAGATCACCGATGAAGCCTTGTTCTGCAACTGCACCTGCTGAGAAGACACGATGCGGTTTATTTTTCAACTCACGCAAGACTTGTAATCCTCGTTTGGCACGGCTGGTTGCTGGAATTTCCTCTGTTGAAACGCGTTTCAAACTTCCACGCTGTGTCAAAAGATAGAAGGATGAAGTGTTGCAAATAAAGGCTGCCTGAAGAACATCATCTGCTTTCAAGTTCATAGCTTTGACACCTGCTGCCTTGGCACCTACAACTGGAACCTCTTCGATATTGAAACGAAGCGCATAACCATTTTGGCTAATCAAGAGAACATCATCCAGTTTAATCGGAGCTACTGCCACAATCTGGTCTGTCTCGTCTTTGAGTTTAGCATACTTAACCGACTTAGACTTATAGGTTCGCCATGGAGAGAACTCTTTTCGCTCTACACGCTTGATTTGACCGATACGAGTTGTAGCAAAGTAGGTTGTGGCATCATCAAACTGATCTACCACTTCTGCATAAAGGATTTCTTCGTTGGTTTCAAAGTTTGTAATGGTCTGGCTCAGATGCTCTCCGATATCCTTCCAACGAATATCTGCTAATTCATGGATTGGTCGATAAATAATATTTCCAAGAGTCGTGAACATCAAGAGATGCTGGGTAGTCTTGGCAGATTGAACAAAGATCAAACGGTCATCATCACGTTTGCCAATTTCTTCCAAGGTGGAGGCTGCAAAGGAACGTGGGCTGGTACGCTTGATATAACCTGCCTTGGTCACGCTGACATAGGTATCCTCCTCAGCAATCAAACTAGCTGTATCAATCTCGATTGCTTTCGCAGTGTCTTCTAAGCTACTCAAACGCGGAGTCGCAAATTTCTTCTTGACCTCACGAAGCTCTTTCTTCATGAGATTGTACATGGTCCGTTCATCACCTATAATAGCCGCAAGCATGGCAATCTTTTCACGAAGTTCTGCTTCTTCTTCCTGCAAGACAACCACATCGGTATTGGTCAAACGGTACAGTTGCAAGGTAACGATAGCCTCAGCCTGCTCTTCTGTAAAACCATAGCTAACTTTGAGGTTTTCCTTGGCGTCCGCCTTATTCTCAGAAGCACGGATAAGAGCAATAACTTCATCCAAGATCGAAATCACACGAATCAAACCTTCGACAATATGGAGACGTTTCTCAGCCTTTTCCTTGTCAAAGCGTGAACGCGCCAAAATCACTTCTCGACGGTGGGCGATATAGCTAGACAAGATTGGGACAATCCCAACCTGACGAGGCGTGAAATTGTCAATCGCCACCATGTTAAAGTTGTAGTTGATTTGTAGGTCGGTGTACTTAAATAGGTAGTTGAGAACAAGCTCCGTATTGGCGTCTTTTTTTAGCTCAATAGCGATTCGAAGACCGTCACGGTCAGACTCATCCCGAACCTCAGCAATGCCTGCCACCTTGTTATTGACACGAACATCATCGATTTTCTTGACTAGATTAGCCTTGTTGATTTCATAAGGAATCTCAGTAATAACGATTTGTTCCTTACCACCTTTTAGCTTTTCAATCTCAGTCTTAGAACGAACAACCACGCGCCCTTTCCCAGTTTCATAGGCCTTCTTGATTTCATCACGACCCTGGATAATCCCTCCAGTCGGGAAGTCTGGTCCAGGCAAGAATTCCATTAGTTTATCTACCTTGGCAGTTGGGTGGTCAATCATGTAAACAGTCGCATCAATGACCTCAGCTAAATTATGCGGTGGAATATCTGTCGCATAACCGGCCGAAATCCCAGTAGAACCATTAACCAAAAGGTTGGGGAAGGCTGCTGGTAAGACTGTCGGTTCTTTCTCGGTATCGTCAAAGTTCCAAGCAAAAGGAACGGTCTTTTTATCGATATCTTGAAGAAGGTAGCCAGAAATCTCAGACAAACGCGCCTCGGTATAACGCATAGCCGCAGGCGGATCACCGTCCATAGAACCGTTATTACCGTGCATTTCGACTAGAATCTCACGATTTTTCCAGTCCTGTGACATACGAACCATGGCATCATAGATAGAAGAATCACCGTGTGGGTGAAAATTCCCCATGATATTCCCGACAGACTTGGCTGACTTACGGTAACTTTTGTCAAAGGTATTGCCATCCTTATTCATCGAATAAAGAATACGGCGCTGAACCGGCTTCAATCCATCACGAATATCTGGCAAAGCTCGGTCTTGAATAATGTACTTGGAGTAGCGACCAAAGCGCTCTCCCATGATGTCCTCCAGGGACATATTTTGAATGTTAGACATAATAATTCTCTTTTTAGTGTTTTATTGTAAAGTAAATCTATATTTTATAAATTTAACTGTTTCTTTGTAGGTAGTGAGAAAAGAAGAGCAATCCTACTAATCCTAGAATGAACAAAAGATTAATTTTAATAACAAATAAGCTAAGTAGGGTATTAATTAGGCCGTGAAAAATGGCGCAAAAAAGGACCGACTTAGTCTTTTTGAAAACAGCTGCTAGAAGAATACTGAGATAAATTGCAAATAGACTGAATAATATAAAAGGCATCCCACTTTGGGAACTTCCAATCACAAACCATAAAGGTACATGCCATATTGCCCAAATACAACCTGTTATCAAACCGGAAATCCAAAAGGAGAATCTAGTTTCCAAAATTGGTTGCAAGATGCCTCGCCATCCCAATTCTTCTTCGCCACCATAAACACAGACTGCACTCAAAAAAACAACAAACAAATTTCCTAGTGGAAAAGCCGGATTAAGCTCCTTAGATGAGAAAGCAATGACACCTGTCTGCACGAAAATTAGTAAAAGAAATAACAAAATATATTTCTTTGAGTCCCCTAAGATAAAAGAGACTATGCTTTTAATGGATTTTTGAGGCAAACAAGAAATGGCTGCAATGGTTGGACCGAAACCTCCTAGTAAATGGAGAAAAACTCCTAGTGGACTTGTTAGACTTAAGAGGTTCATTTGCGTCAGAAAAGCGAGCAATCCCCAACCAAATCCCCAAGAAATGAGAAAACTAATCAGTAAAAATTTTGTTATCTTATTATTTTGTAAATGTTTCATTTTTTTCGAGTCTCTCCTCAGCATACTGAATCATCTTCTCAGCCACTTCTTTATCGTAGTCAAATCCCATCTTTTGGGCAAGGGACTGAGCCTCTTGGTGGAAAAGTTGCATCGTAGCAAACAAAGACTGAGTGATTTTCTCTTTACTTGAAAAATCAAGCAGATTTGAGAATTCCTTTTCTCTTTCTCAGCAGGCAAATACTGAAAGAGATACTTTATAGTTCTTGCCGATATCAACTGTCCCCTTATCACTTGCGACCTGCCAAGCTAAAGACTTTTCAATAACTCTTGTTGACAAATGCCGTAGAGATGGTCAGTCGCATAGATGAGCTGATTACGACAAATTCCTTTGACCACGTAAGCTGATACCCACCAAAATTCATTGCAGGCTTTTTCAAAATCTGTCTGACTAGCTGGATTCGTCCAGTAGCGCTTCGGACTAGGCAGATAAGATTCAAACAAACCTTTATCATCTTTCAAAACTGTATAATCAGCCTCACTATCCACCCACTCTTGGATGTGGTCTTTGGGGCAGAGGGTCAAATCTATCCGATTGCCATCTTCAAAGAGCATAAGATAGAGACGACGATGTCCCAAGATAACATCTTGCTCAATGATACGTTTGCCAAACTGGTCCAACCAAGAAAGGTCACTCGTTAGATTATCTAAGTCGTCCACGACATAGACTACATCATAGTCTTGAAATTCATCTTTTAGTGCTTTTTTATCAGTTCGTGAACCAGACATAGCGACAGCTTTAACTTTCAAGTTTTTTTAGCTATCTTAATAATTATATCTAGCATTTCTGCTTCAGCTCTCATGTTGATACCTGCTAAATTTTATTTATAATAATTTTTGAAAAAGAACATGCCTATGAAATAACAGAAATTGTCAATCAATTTTTTTATTGAATTGTTTTGACACATTACTCTTCTTTATTTTATAATTTAGTCTATCAAAAAAAGTTAACAGCAAGATTGTATAATCAGCCTTCCTTAGAAAGACATTTTAAAACCTCTTGTTTGACATTTTCAACTTTCCCCTGCAATAACAGTGTGCCTGTAGAATGGTAATGAGTCAATGTTACACCTGAAAATTTATATTGCTCCCCATCTTGAACATCTTTACACAATGTAACTCCCAAATTAGTTTTCAGATTTTTAATTAGCCTACTTGTAGTTGTCTTAGATAACTTCCGAATCGTAAAATTACCATTTTTTAGCTCTACAGTACAAGCCTTATTCTCTCTAATCTGCCAATTTTCCTTTTCTCTATCGCTGTCAGCAAAAAACTTTCTATGTGTTTGAAACTTATAGCCGTTCTTATAAAAATCTGTATAATCACTTTTAGATTTTTCTAGATCAAAACCCAAATCAAAATTTGGAATAAAATAGTGTTCAAACCCATCTGGTGACGAAATTGGTACATAAAATATCTCAGTTCCAATGGGATATTTGTCATCTGAATTTCTAAAGACGACTTTTACTTCATAATAGACTGACTCGCCAATTTCCAATAGCTGATATACTTTTTCTTCAACTTCTGCTTGAGCCTTATTTGCCATCGAAAATTGTGTAAAAAGATTATTATCACGAGAATCTATAGACGATTGAGACCATTTTTCTTGGGTATCCTGGTGCTCAGCATCTAAAATTTTATATCCAAGAACAAATTTATGAAATTGCCTTGCAAAGATATGTCCTCTATGAAAATACCAATTATCACCGCTACCTTTAGGGACATTTCCTTTCGGAAAACCCTCTGGAGTTTTATTTAATTTGCCTAAATCTTCACTCTCACTGCTCTTGGATGTAGGCCTTAAAATCGTTTCCCATCCCCTCCTAAAAGAATTAGTCGCACTAATTTTTTTATTATCGGTTCCAATTAGTTTAAAATAGCCTGTATTTTCTAATGTCATTTCAATCAAATTATTTGAATCGAACTGAAATTCTGGATAGAAAAAAATTTAATCTTATCAAGTCTATTGCTAAGATCTAGAAGATTGAGTAATTCTTCATCATTTTCTAATCCCAATCTGTCTAATATTTTCTGTTTGACATTCATCATATTCTCCTTGCAAATATATCACTGACAGTTTCTTAATCTCTTCCACTAATTCTTCTAACAGATTTTTCGTTATATTTTTTTTCCAACTACAGAAACAATTACCATTATTATCAAATTTTATTTTTTTTATCAAAAAACCATTATATGTAATTTCTAGTTTATCTATTATCCCTAAATCTTCATCTTCCTTAACATTAAAAAAATGGCATAATTTATATACTCTCCACTTTTTAACTGATTTATAAACTATGCCATCATATCCAATTTTGGAACAGATCGCTGACACTATATTACAAATAATGTAATGTTTTTTTATCACAGTTTCAGAAAAAAATCGTTGTCTTTTTTTCACTTATTAATCCATTAAATTTTTTTCATCTTTTCCAAATATATAGTTTATTGGAAATAAATTCAGTATTCTATTGCTAACGATTTTTAACTAATATACGCTTCTTTATATCTATATCATCTTCCTTTATCGGAACCTCCTTCTCTAATATGCTCTTATCATTCGAACAATACAGAACACTTGTTCCCATATCATTAAATCTCCCTTGATTCGCATATTCTGCTGGTGGTGCCCATAAATCTTCTTTATGTACATTTTTTTATCTTTATCTACAACTCTTGTTCTATATAGAAGTCTATTTTTTTACTCATCTTATAGATAAATTTATCATCTTTAAACCATTTCCTTATTCTATTTTTCTAGTTTACAAAAATAAAGTTTCTCGAAATATAAATTTTTATTGTTTATATAATCATTTTTTTAGGTCATTTAATTCTTCAATAGAAGTTAAGTGCCATCAAACTAATCTCTTTTAGTAAAGCTGATTTCTCTCCATAAAACTTTTCTTCAAACTCATCTAATTCATAATTTGTGTAAACTTCAGTATCCCAATTCAATACACCATAATCTTTTTTTATCTTCGAAATTATTACCAGTTCCGTTTTTTTACAATTTCCGCAATGAATATTTTTCAGTAATTGATTCAAAATATTTAGACTCACTATCAATATTGAATTGCTCATTCAATAACTCTGACAATGTTATTGCAGAATCGACTTCAGTATCTATAGTTTCATCATCTTCAAAGTACTGCTTCATACTATAAGAAATATCTTTAATCTCTGAACATATTTCACATTGAATTATCATTGAATTTATTTCAGAAATTACATATTTCTTTACCTTATTTATGACCTCTACTTTGTTAGGAAAAATAACTTTCTCCACTAACTAAGTTTGTTCCACAACTTTCACAAGTAATATCCTGAAAACATTTTTTTGTGAATACTCATCAAATAAAAAAATTAATGATATTTTCTTTGGGACGCTCTCTTACAACATATTCTTCAATAGAAAGAATAAAATTATACTCATCACAATTACAACATAACATTTAAATTCTCCCAAATTTACAAATACTAGAATTTTCTAATATTGAATTTGTTCATATCAAAATACCATTTCCCCACTCTCCTCAAGCGTAAACTTGACATTATCCTCAATCCACTTACGGCGTGGTTCGACTTTATCTCCCATGAGGACATTGACACGGCGTTCGGCGCGTGCTAAATCTTCAATCGTAACACGGATGAGGGTACGAGTCTCAGGATTCATGGTTGTCTCCCAGAGTTGGTCCGCATTCATCTCACCAAGCCCCTTGTAGCGTTGAAGGGTAGCTCCTTTACCGAACTGCTTGCGGAGTTCTTCTAGCTCTCCGTCCGTCCAAGCGTAGGCCACTTCTTCTTTCTTGCCTTTACCTTTGGACATCTTGTAAAGAGGCGGAAGGGCGATATAGACATGTCCTGCCTCAACTAGGGGGCGCATGTAACGGTAGAAAAATGTCAAGAGCAAGGTCTGGATATGGGCACCATCGGTGTCCGCATCGGTCATGATAATGATCTTGTCATAGTTAGCATCTTCAATAGAAAAATCTGCTCCGACACCCGCACCGATGGTATAAATCATAGTGTTGATTTCCTCATTTTTGAGAATATCCGCCATCTTGGCCTTGGCTGTATTGATAACCTTACCACGAAGAGGCAAGATTGCCTGGAACTTGCGGTCACGGCCTTGTTTGGCAGAACCTCCGGCAGAATCCCCCTCGACTAGATAGAGTTCATTCTTAGCTGGATTCTTAGACTGGGCTGGGGTCAATTTCCCAGACAACAAGCCCTTATCTTTTTTATTTTTCTTACCATTTCGACTCTCATCACGCGCCTTACGTGCCGCTTCGCGAGCATCACGGGCCTTAATAGCCTTGCGGATGAGGTTCGAAGCCAATTCCCCATTTTCCATAAGAAAGAAGGTCAACTTATCCGCCACAATTCCATCCACAACGGGACGAGCTAGTGGACTTCCTAGTTTATCCTTGGTCTGTCCTTCAAACTGCAAATGTTCTTCAGGAACTAAGATAGAGAGAACGGCTGCTAGTCCTTCACGATAGTCAGAACCTTCAAGGTTTTTATCTTTTTCCTTAAGAAGACCTGTCTTACGCGCATAGTCATTCATGACTTTGGTAATGGCAGACTTGAGTCCTGTCTCGTGCGTTCCACCGTCCTTGGTACGAACGTTATTGACAAAGGACAAAATGTTATCTGAAAAACCATCATTGTACTGGAGGGCAACTTCCACTTGGAAACCATTGTCTTCCCCTTCAAAGTATAGAACTGGTGTCAAAGTTTCCTTGTCTTCATTGAGGTAAGAAACAAAGTCTTGTACCCCATTCTCATAGTGGAATTCAATCGCTTCGTCTGTTCGTTTATCAGTCAGAGACAAGGTCACATTTTTCAAGAGAAAGGCTGATTCATTAAGACGTTCTGAGATGGTATTGTACTTGAAATCTGTCGTAGAGAAGATCGTCGCATCAGGCATAAAAGTAACCTTGGTACCTGTTTTAGACTTGGGCGCTGTACCGATTTTCTTCAGAGTCGTGACAGGTTTTCCACCATTTTCAAAACGTTGCTTGTAAACTGCACCATCACGGGTAATTTCAACCTCCAGCCAACTAGATAGGGCATTAACAACGGAAGAACCCACCCCGTGAAGTCCACCCGATGTCTTGTAGCCTCCTTGACCAAATTTTCCTCCAGCGTGGAGAATGGTAAAGATAACCTCAACAGTTGGGATTCCCATCGCGTGCATTCCAGTCGGCATACCACGACCATGGTCTTGCACAGTCAAACTCCCGTCTTTATTGATGGTGACATCAATACGGTCACCAAATCCAGACAAGGCCTCATCGACTGCATTGTCGACGATTTCCCAGACTAGGTGGTGGAGACCAGCACCATCGGTCGATCCGATATACATTCCTGGACGTTTACGGACCGCATCCAACCCTTCTAGCACCTGAATGGCGTCATCATTATAATTGTTAATATTGATTTCCTTTTTTGACACAAGGAACCTCCTATTCGTTCATCTTTACTATTCTACAGGTTTTCCAAGGATTTTGCAAAATTTTTCTTTCTCCGATGTGACAATTTCATCAGAGATTCTCTGCCTTCTTTCCTAATTCATGATATAATAGAAATATGATTACAATAGTTTTATTAATTCTAGCCTATCTGCTGGGTTCGATTCCATCTGGTCTCTGGATTGGACAAGTATTCTTTCAAATCAATCTGCGCGAGCATGGTTCTGGTAACACTGGAACGACCAATACCTTCCGCATTTTAGGTAAGAAAGCTGGTATGGCAACCTTTGTGATTGACTTTTTCAAAGGAACCCTAGCAACCCTTCTTCCGATTATTTTTCATCTACAAGGTGTTTCGCCTCTCATCTTCGGACTTTTAGCTGTTATTGGCCATACCTTCCCTATCTTTGCAGGATTTAAGGGAGGCAAGGCTGTCGCAACTAGTGCTGGAGTGATTTTCGGATTTGCGCCTGTCTTCTGTCTCTACCTTGCGGTTGTTTTCTTCGGAACCCTCTATCTTGGTAGTATGATTTCACTATCTAGCGTCACAGCATCTATCACGGCTGTCATCGGGGTTTTACTCTTTCCGCTTTTTGGTTTTATCCTGAATCACTATGACCCTCTCTTCATCACTATTATCCTAGCACTTGCTAGTTTGATCATCATTCGACATAAGGATAATATCACACGCATTAAAAATAAAACTGAAAATTTGGTCCCTTGGGGATTGAACTTGACCCACCAACATCCTAAAAAATAAAACGTCAGTTCATGTATTGAACTAACGTTTTTTTGTATACTTATTTTGATTTGATATAGTTGATACCATCTGCTTTTGGTGCGACTGCTTTTCCAAAGAAGGCTGCCAAGACAAGTATTGTCAAAACATAAGGTGCGATTTGAAGGTAAACCGCTGGCACTCCTTGTAGGAACGGCAATTGAGAACCGATAACAGCCAAACTTTGTGAAAGTCCAAAGAAGAGACTAGATAGCATGGCTCCGATTGGATTCCATTTTCCAAAAATCATCGCAGCAAGAGCGATAAATCCTGGTCCAACAATAGTTGTCACTGAGAAGTTAACGGAAATTGACTGAGCATAAATTGCTCCACCAATTCCACCTAGGAAACCTGAAATGATAACCCCTAAATATCTCATCTTGTAGACATTGATTCCCAAGGTATCCGCTGCCTGAGGGTGTTCACCGACAGAGCGGAGACGAAGACCAAAGCGAGTCTTGAAGAGGATAAACCAAGCAACGAATGAGAAGGCAATCGCCAAATAACCAAGTAGACTAGTTGACTTGAAAAAGATATCACCGATAACTGGAATATTCGCCAAGACTGGGAAATCAAAGCGTCCAAAAGTCTGACTTAGGTTGTCGGTTTGTCCTTTGTTATAAAGAACTTTAACCAAGAAAACAGCCAAGGCTGGCGCCATCAAGTTCAATACCGTACCGCTGACAACATGGTCTGCACGAAAATGAACCGTTGCTGCTGCGTGGATGATAGAGAAGACACCACCAACCAATCCTGCAACAAGTAAGGATAGCCATGGAGTTGCTGCTCCAAATTGTTCTGCAAATTCAAGGTTAAAGACAACTCCAGAAAAGGCACCCATAACCATAATTCCTTCAAGTCCGACGTTTACCACACCACCACGTTCAGAGAAAACACCACCGATACTTGTAAAGATGAGAGGTGCTGAGTAAATCAGCATAGAAGACACCAAGAGGGTGAGCAAGGTTGTAATAGACATCTTTACTTACCTCCTTTAACTTGTTTTTTCGGTTTGACAAAGCGTTCGATAAGGTAATGAACACTGACAAAGAAGATAATAGACGCTGTTACAATGCTGACAAGCTCAGACGGTACCTGCGCTGCATTCATACCTGGGGCTCCAACTTGGAGAACACCAAATAGGAAGGCTGCAAAGAGAATACCAATTGGTGAGTTGGCCGCAAGCAAACTAACCGCCATTCCATTAAATCCGACAGCTAATGATGCCCCTTGAACATAGACGTTCTGGAAGGTTCCAAGTCCTTCAACAGCTCCACCAAGACCTGCCAAGGCACCTGAAATAACCATTGATAGGATAATCGTCCGTTTAGCAGAAATACCAGCGTATTCTGATGCGTGTGGATTAAGACCAACCGCACGGATTTCAAAACCAAGTGTTGTTTTCTTGAGCACGAACCAAATAACAGCAACGGCAATGAGAGCAAAGAAAATACCGATATTCATCCGTGAGTTACCAGTCAACTCAGCCAACCAAGGTGTCTGATAGGTTGCATTAGCTCCAACACGAATAGTCGAATCTGTACTTTGCATGAAGTCTTTAGGAAAGGCATGGATAAAGGCATTTCCTACATACAAGACGATGTAGTTCATCATGATGGTTACGATAACCTCTGACGTTCCTAGATAAGCTCTAAGAATACCTGGAATCGCTCCGACAATCCCACCAGCAATTAAGGCAATCACGATAGTTGCTAGAATCATCAAGGGACGTGGCATATCTGGATGCGACAAGGCAAACCAACCACTGAGAATCCAACCTGCCAAAGCCTGACCAGGAAGCCCGACGTTAAAGAAACCTGCACGACTGGCAACGGCAAAACCAAGACCAATCAAGACCAAAGGCCCCATGGCACGGAAGATTTCTCCAATCCCACGAAGGCTACCAAAGGCTGTGTAGAACAATTCCTCGTAGCCCCAAATAGCATCATAACCGAAGATCCACATGACAATGGCTCCAAGTAAAATTCCTAGGAAGACAGAAATCAAGGGAACCGAAATTTGTTGTAATTTTTTAGACATCACTCTTCTCCTTTCCCAAGTTTCCACCAGCCATCAAGACACCAAGTTCTTGTTTATTGGTTGTTTCTGGTGATACAATACCTTGAATCTTACCATCGTGGATAACGGCAATACGGTCTGAGACGTTTAAAATCTCATCCAATTCAAAGCTGACAACAAGGACAGCTTTCCCATTATCACGCTCTTCAATCAAGCGTTTGTGGATATATTCAATGGCACCGACATCCAAACCACGAGTTGGCTGGCTGACGATAAGGAGATCAGGATCACGATCAATTTCACGAGCAATAATTGCTTTTTGTTGATTTCCTCCTGAGAGTGCAGCTGCAGGCACAAATTCACTGGCAGCACGAACATCAAACTCTTCCATTAGCTTTTTAGCATACGAAGTAATATTTGAATAGTTCAAAATTCCATTTTTACTATGTGGTTCTTTGTAGTAGGTTTGAAGGGCAATATTTTCAGAAATCATCATTTCCAAATCAAGCCATCACGGTGACGGTCTTCTGGAACGTGCCCAACACTCAACTCTGTAATCTGACGTGGGTGCAAGCCTACAATTGAATCTCCTTTTAGCTCAATGCTACCAGATTCAACCTTGCGAAGACCTGTGATGGCTTGAATCAGTTCAGACTGACCATTTCCATCAATCCCCGCAATACCAACAATCTCTCCAGCACGAACATCCAAGGACAGATTTTTAACAGCTGGGACACCACGGTTTTCATTGACCACCAAGTCTTTAATAGACAAGACCACTTCTTTTGGTTGAGAGGCTTGTTTCTCAGTTTTAAAGGAAACAGAACGTCCTACCATCATTTCCGCCAAATCAGCATTAGTAGCCCCTGCAATTTCGACTGTTTCAATAGATTTACCACGACGAATAACTGTAACGCGGTCAGAAACTGCGCGAATCTCGTCCAACTTGTGGGTAATCAAGATAATTGATTTTCCTTCTTTGACAAGATTTTTCATAATAGCCATCAACTCATCAATTTCTGATGGAGTCAAGACAGCCGTTGGTTCGTCAAAGATAAGGATATCAGCCCCCCGATAAAGAGTTTTTAAAATTTCTACACGTTGTTGGGCTCCAACTGAGATATCTGCCACCTTAGCAGAAGGATCAACAGCTAAGCCATAACGTTCAGAAAGAGCCTTGATTTCTTTGCTAGCTCCAGCGATATCTAATACACCATTTTTAGTTAATTCACTACCTAAAATGATGTTTTCAGCAACTGTGAAGGCCTCTACCAACATAAAGTGCTGGTGAACCATTCCGATTCCCAAGCTAGCCGCTTTAGATGGTGAGTCGAGGTTGACGACTTGACCATTGACCACAATTTCACCACTGGTTGGTTCAAGAAGCCCTGCTAACATGTTCATGAGCGTGGACTTTCCAGCCCCATTTTCTCCTAAAAGTGCATGAATTTCACCTTTTCGTAGGTGCAGGTTGATTTTGTCGTTGGCAACAAATTCACCAAACACCTTGGTAATATCACGCATCTCAATGACATTTTCGTGTGCCATGTGCTCTTCCTTTCAGAGTCTTATTTTATTTCAATAAAACTTGCTAGTTTCTCTAGTAGCAAGCTTTACTGAGACAAAATGACTTTGTCTCAACTCTTAAAAAAGCGGCCGAGGGCCGCTTCCTAAGAAATGACTTCCATCCATTATTTTGCAGGAACTTTTACGCTTCCATCAAGGATTTTAGCTTTTGCATCTTCAACAGCTTTTTTACCTTCTTCTGAAAGGTTTGTTACTGCCAAGTCAACCCCTTTATCTTTCAATGAGTAAACGATCACTTGACCGCCAGGGAATTCACCTTTTTCTGCCTTGTTAGCAATATCTTTTACAGTTGTACCAACTTGTTTCAAAGTAGATACAAGAACAAAGTTTGATTCTTTACCATCTTTAGAAGTGTATTTACCTTCTGCCTCTTGGTCACGGTCAACACCGATAACCCAAACTTTTTCACTTTCAGGACGGCTCTCGTTGAGTGATTTTGCTTCTGCAAAGACACCAGCACCTGTTCCACCTGCTGCTTGGTAAACAACGTCTGCACCAGCTGCGTATTGTGCTGCTGCAATTGTTTTACCTTTAGCAGCATCACCAAATGAACCAGCGTAGTCAACTTGTACTTTGATAGATGGATCTACTGACTCAACACCAGCTTTAAATCCAGCTGCAAAACGTGAGATAACTTCAGACTCAATACCACCTACAAAACCAACTTGTTTTGTTTTAGTTGTTTTAGCCGCTGCAACACCCGCAAGGTAAGCAGCTTCGTTATCAGCAAATGTTACGCTAGCAACATTCTTTTGATCTTTAATCACATCATCAATCAAGACATAGTTCAAATCAGAGTGGTCTTTCGCTGCTTCTTCAACCGCATTGTGAAGGGCAAAACCAACACCGAAGATTAGGTTGTAACTTCCAGCCGCTTGTTGCAAGTTGTTAGCATAGTCAGCTTCACTTGTTGATTGGAAGTAAGTGAAACCTTTATCTTTTGAAAGATTGTGTTCTTTACCCCAGTCTTGCAAACCTTCCCAAGCTGATTGGTTGAATGATTTGTCATCAACACCACCAGTATCAGTGACGATTGCTGCTTTTGTCTTCACATCAGAAGATGAAGCTGCGTTACGAGAAGAGCGGTTACCACATGCAGCAAGGCCAACTGCTGCTACTGCAACTAGACCAAGGCCTAGCCATTGTTTCTTGTTCATTACTGAACCTCCTAAATAAGATGTGCAACGATGTTGCAAGTATGGATTGGTTGGCCACAAGGACCGTGCCACTCAGAGAGCGACTCAGACTAGTTTAAGTCTGTAAAAGAGTATGGAAGTAATTCCCCGACCGTCATCTCGACCGTCGATTTATCTTTTGCGACTAAAGTCACTTTTAGATCTTGTTCAAAAAATTCAGCCATCACTTGGCGACAAGCACCACATGGCGAGATTGGTTTTTCAGTTTGTCCATAGACAATCAATTCTGAAAACTCTCTTTGACCTTCAGAAACTGCTTTAAAAATCGCTGTACGCTCTCCACAGTTGGTCAAAGAATAACTAGCATTCTCAATATTGACACCTGTATAAATACTACCATCTTTCGCTACTAGAACAGCTCCGACTGGAAAATGAGAATAAGGCACATAGGCTTGTTTGCTGGTTTCAATTGCTAGTTCAATTAACTCAGTAGTCGCCATCTGCCAATTCTCCTTTTAAAATAGCTACCCCAGCTGACGTTCCGATACGAGTCGCACCTGCTTTCACGAAGGCAAGAGCATCTTCATAAGAACGAGCTCCACCGGCAGCCTTAACACCCATCTCAGGTCCAACTGTTTCACGCATTAATGTAACATCTGCTACCGTAGCTCCACCAGTTGAAAAGCCAGTAGATGTTTTTACGAAGTCAGCTCCAGCTTTTTGGGCTAATTGACAAGCTACAACTTTTTCTTGGTCTGTCAGAAGGCAAGCTTCAATAATAACTTTCACTAACTTGTCACTACTTGCTTCAACGACTGCGCGAATATCCGACTCAACCAAGGCCAAATTACCTGATTTGAGAGCCCCGACATTGATCACCATATCAATCTCATCTGCACCATTTTGGATAGCTTCTTTTTGTTTCAAATGCTTTCACGGACGAAGTTGTTGCTCCCAAAGGAAACCTACTACTGTACAGACCTTGACATCTGCGCCTTCAAGCCCTTTTTGGCATGTTCAACCCAGGTCGGATTAACGCAAACACTGGCAAAATCATACTCTCTAGCCTCAGACAACAAACAATCAATTTGATTTTCTGTTGCATCTTGTTTTAAAAAGCGTATGATCGATATATTTATTTAATTTCATATTCGGATTCTCCTGAGGTTTATGAGATAATTTCTATAATTTCTCGTAAACTTTGCACCCTATCATTTATTTTAACATATTTTTGTGAAAAATCTGTAACTAGCTGAGGAGAAATTTTCCCATTTGTGTATACTTTTTGCAACAATTTCGCCCTTTTTGGACGGAATCTCAACCTTCTTTTCAAAAAAACAATTCCAGTTTCATAGTCCAAGGTATCAGACTTGACTGCACGGCCTGCCCCCAGTCTCATGGCATAAAGGCCAAATTCCATGGCTGGAAGAGCTGAAATAACACCCGTTTCCTGGGCAGGAATTTCCACAACATGGGCTACATTTACAGGACGATAAAGGTCTTCCAAGTCTCCACCTTGAGCTTGGACCATCTCCTCAAACTTAGCCAGTGCCTTACCATTTTCAAGATGTTGCCGAACTTCTTCAACTGTCTTGTCAACATTAGCCAAACCAAGCATGATTTGTGCCAATTCACAGATGAAGTGGGTAATATCCTGACGGCCTTGACCTTGGAGAATCTCCAATGCTTCAAGGATTTCCAGACGATTTCCAATCGCTCGTCCCAAAGGTTGGCTCATATCCGTAATCACTGCTACCGTTTTCCGACCAACGGCCTTACCAAGTTCCACCATGGTTTGAGCCAGTTCGCGCGCCTCATCAACCGTCTTCATGAAGGCACCCTCACCGACAGTCACGTCTAGCAAAATAGCATCCGCCCCTGCCGCGATTTTCTTGCTCATCACCGAACTTGCAATCAAGGGAATCGTGTCGACAGTTGCGGTCACATCACGGAGGGCATAAAGAAGCTTATCTGCTTTGACAAGCTGGTCTGATTGTCCAATGACAGATAGACCAATATCCTGCACTTGCCAAATAAAATCCTCTTGACTACGTTCCACTTGATAGCCCTTAATGGACTCCAATTTATCAATTGTTCCACCAGTATGACCGAGACCACGACCACTCATTTTTGCTACAGGCACACCGAAGCTAGCAACAAGAGGAGCTAAAATCAAGGTCACTTTATCACCAACACCACCAGTAGAATGCTTGTCAACTTTAACCCCATCAATAGCGGATAAATCAAACTCTTGCCCAGTCTTGACCATCTTCATAGTCAAATCAGATATTTCTCGAGTCGTCATTCCTTTAAAATAAACAGCCATAGCAAAGGCAGACATCTGATAATCAGGAACAGTTCCTGACACATAGCCTTCTACCAGCCATTCGATTTCACTTGAAGTCAGTTCTTGACCGTCTCGTTTTTTTTGAATTAAATCAACTGCTCTCATTCTTTCACACTTCTAAGGATGTAGTATCCCTTATCTTTTTTAACGATTTCACAATTGCCAAACACATCTTCCATCTTAGACTTGGCACTTGGAGCCCCTTGTTTTTTCTGGATAACGATTGTTAAATCGCCACCAGTTTCCAAGAAATCTTTACTTTTCTCAATGATTTCATGAACCACTTGCTTGCCCGCACGGATAGGGGGGTTGGAAATAACATGGTCAAAATGTCCTTCAACTTGTTCATAGATGTTGGACTGGAAAATCGTCGCTTCTACTTTATTTCGTTCAGCATTTTTTCGTGCCAAATCCAAGGCACGATTGTTGATATCGACCATGGTCGCCTGAACTCCATAAGCCTTAGCTAAGGACAAGCCCAAAGGTCCGTAACCACAGCCTACATCAAGGACAGTTTCTCCTTGGTTGACCTCAAGACACTTGAGCAAGAGTTGACTTCCAAAGTCAACCATTTTCTTGCTAAAAACACCCGCATCCGTCAAAAAGGTCATTTTTTCTCCCAACAACTCTACTCTCAACTCATGAATGTCGTGAGCAGCGTCAGGATTTTCTGCATAATACATTTTACTCATGAAACTATTTTACCATAATTTGACTTAAATTGTAAATCGTTTACAAATTGCTAATAAAACGAAAAAGACTGAAGAAAGCTAGTCAACGAAACCTTTTCTCCAATCTTTTTCAACACTTATAAATGAATGATAAACCATTTTTTTAACTAGAAATATCATAGTCAGGATAAAACAAAAAAAGTTTATCATCTATAATCAGGCGCATGTTTATTACGATTGCTTAATCTTACAATACTTTATTATCAACAACATTCCCAACAAAATGTTTAAATAAAAGCCCAACTGATAAGTTTTCGTTAGGATTTCCCAACTTGTCCAAAGTCGTATCAAATCTTCTAGTGACATGCGGAAGAAATAACCCTCTGTAGCAATCCATAGGACTAAAAAGACATAACTACCAGCAGCAAGCCATTTTGTCCAACGTTTTTTTAGAAAGAATGCAATCAAGAGCGAACTGATAAAGACAGCTGTTACAATGGCATGTTCCATCAAAAAAGTAAAACCGTAATAGATTTCCACAAAACGTCTACCATTATCCGCATTCGCTCCTTTTATAAAAGGAAGAGCAAAACTTAAAATAAAACAGAGTTCCAATATATAACTTTTTAAGATTTTCATAGTACACCTCCTATAAGTTGTGAACTAAAAATTCTCCTTTATTAGCTTATAAATCAGTAGAAACTATCCCCTACTTCATCATTAAATTGTTCAGCCTCTATCTATCTCTATTATACGATATTAGCTTACTATCATCAAGAAACCGCTTTATTTTTTTAGTTTTTTATGGTATGATAGACAAAATATTTAGGGGAAAACAAATGACCAACGAATTTTTACATTTTGAAAAAATCAGCCGCCAAACTTGGCAATCTTTACATCGAAAGACGACACCTCCTTTGACAGAAGAAGAATTAGAATCTATCAAGAGCTTTAATGACCAGATTAGCTTGCAGGATGTTACCGATGTCTATCTTCCCCTAGCCCATCTCATCCAGATTTACAAGCGTACCAAGGATGATTTGGCCTTTTCAAAAGGGATTTTCCTTCAACGTGAAAGTAAATCCCAACCTTTTATCATTGGGGTTTCTGGGAGTGTTGCAGTTGGAAAATCCACAACCAGTCGCCTACTTCAAATCCTACTGTCCCGTACGCTTACAGATGCTACGGTTGAGTTGGTAACAACTGATGGCTTTCTCTATCCCAATCAGACCTTGATTGAGCAAGGAATTTTAAATCGTAAGGGATTTCCTGAAAGCTATGATATGGAAGCTCTTCTCAACTTCTTGGACCGCATCAAAAACGGACAAGATGTTGATATTCCTGTCTATTCTCATGAAGTCTACGACATCGTGCCTGAAGCAAAACAACGAGTAAAAGCAGCTGACTTTGTGATTGTCGAAGGAATCAATGTCTTTCAAAATCCACAAAACGAGCGTCTCTATATTACTGACTTCTTTGACTTTTCTATCTATGTTGATGCTGCAGTTGATGACATTGAGAGTTGGTATCTCGACCGTTTCTTGAAAATGCTAAGCCTAGCCCAAAACGACCCTGATAGCTACTATTATCGATTTACTCAGATGCCGATTGGGGAAGTGGAGTCCTTTGCCCATCAGGTCTGGACCGGTATTAATCTCACAAATTTACAAAATTATATTGAACCGACTAGAAATCGTGCAGAAGTGATTCTTCATAAAACAAAGAACCATGAAATCGATGAAATTTACTTAAAAAAATAATTTTCCCTTGTCAAAACGTAAGTTTTCAGATATAATGGTATAGTTAGTAAATATGGAGGTAAGAACATTGGCAAACATTAAATCAGCTATCAAACGCGCTGAATTGAACGTTAAACAAAACGAAAAGAACTCAGCTCAAAAATCAGCTATGCGTACTGCTATCAAAGCTTTCGAAGCAAACCCATCTGAAGAACTTTTCCGTGCTGCTAGCTCAGCTATCGATAAAGCAGAAACTAAAGGTTTGATTCACAAAAACAAAGCAAGCCGCGACAAAGCTCGTCTTTCAGCTAAACTTGCTAAATAAGAAACAGTCCATAGAGGCTGTTTTTTTGTCCCAAAATAGGAAAAGGTAGAAAATGAAAATCGCAATTATCGGATATTCTGGGGCTGGTAAATCAACTCTAGCTGAAAACTTGTCTCGCTACTACTCCATTCCCAAACTTCATATGGACACTCTTCAATTTCAGCCAGGCTGGGTAGACAGTGACCGCGATTGGATGTTAAAAGAGATGAGAGACTTTCTCACCGAACATTCCGATTGGGTGATTGATGGTAATTATTCTTGGTGTTATTACGAGGAAAGAATGCAGGAAGCTGACCAAATCATCTTTCTTAATTTTTCCCCATTGACCTGTCTCTTTCGAGCCTTTAAACGTTACCTCACATACCGAGGCAAGGTCAGAGAAAGCATGGCAGCTGGTTGTCAAGAACAATTTAATTGGGAATTTATTCGTTGGATTCTTCGGGATGGACGAACAAAAAATGCTAAGGAAAGATACCAATACTTAAACAATACTTACCCAGAAAAGATGCGCATTCTCCATTCTCAAGCTGAGATTGACTATTTCTTGCAATCTCTTAAAAATAGACGATAGAGTAACATTTCATTAAGGTCAGCATGGGCTGAATGACTAAAAAAGGAAGATTTTCATCCAGAAAATCTTCCTTTCTTGTTTCCTTTTATTCTGCAATCAATGTTTCTAAACCAACCTTCATCATATCAGTGAAGGTGTTTTGACGTTCTTCTGCTGTAGTGTCCTCATCTGGATTAACCAAGCTATCAGAAATAGTCATAATAGCTAGAGCATCAACATGGTGTTGAGCTGCCAGATAGTAAAGTGCTGCCGCTTCCATTTCCACAGCCTTGACTCCCCATTTACCAAGCTCGATGTTCTTTTTCAAAGTAGTTTGAATAAAAGACATCAGATGACAAAACGTTCCCAACATGGGTTGTCATACCAAGTTCTTTGGCGATATGGTAGGCCTTGTCCAGCAAATCAAAGCTAGCGATTTGTGGGAAATCGTACTGTGGCCAGTCGTTACGGATGATGTTTGAGTTAGTTGCAGCAGCTTGTGCCAAGACCAATTCACGGACATGTACATCCTCATTCAAAGAACCAGCAGTACCCACACGGATTAATTTCTTCACACCGTAATCGACAATCAACTCACGCGCATAGATAGAGATAGATGGCATCCCCATTCCAGTACCCATGACAGAAACACGATGACCCTTGTAAGTCCCAGTGTAGCCAAACATGTTACGCACTTCGTTAAAACAAACAGCGTCTTCAAGGAAATTCTCAGCAATAAATTTCGCACGAAGAGGATCCCCAGGAAGAAGAATTTTATCAGCAATTTCACCCTGCTTAGCAGCAATATGGATAGACATAATATAAGATACCAAGGGCGTTAAAGAGGCAAAGTAAAAATAGGAAATCCGACAAAGATGCTCCGCATCTAGGAGGATTTATCTTTTTTACACAGCCTCTAGCTCGGGTTCAATTCAAACCCGAACCACCCTTCCTTTCTGTGTGTATTTTTGTTCAGAAAAGCTTTCCGCTCATGTTCAAATCAGAACACACGCTCTACCTTTCTTTTTTATTAGTAGGACAGGCGACAGAGAACAAAGTAAAAATAGGAAACTGACGTAGCATCGATGATGCTAGGAAGTTTATCTTTTTTACACAGTTCTCCGCCCGTATTCAGTTCAATGAATACAGTTAACCCATCCTTTCTTTATTTTGATTTAGAGGAGAGGCGCCCGTATTCAGTTCAGTGAATACAGTTAACCCATCCTTTCTTTTTTTGTTCAGAAAAGTTTTCCCGCTCGTGTTCAAATCTGAACACACGCTCTACCTTTCTTTTTTTATTAGTAGGACAGGCGACAGAGAACAAAGTAAAAAAATAGGAAACTGACGAAGCATCGATGATGCTAGGAAGTTTATCTTTTTACACAGTCTCTAGCTCGGGTTCAATTCAAACCCAAACTACCCTTCCTTTCTGTGTGTATTTTTGTTCAGAAAAGCTTTACGCTCGTGTTCGAATCTGAACACACGCTCTATCTTTCCTTGTTTTACCTTTTTTGACTATATGTAGCCTGAATGATTTTGTTAAATATTATAAATAGTTTTTTTCTGAATAACCTAAAGTTGTTCTTAAAAAAATGCAAATGGTAAAGTGTAAATTTCTTTGTTATATTGCGATACCGTTTCATTATAGTGTAATTTTTGATTAGCAACTAGCACTTCTGACTCCTTAATCTCAGAAATCAGATCCTTTATACTTTGATCTGCGGTAACACTTGTATCTCTTTCAATTTCCTCAATAATTTTATTCTTCGTCTCCTCCACTTTAGTAGAGTATTCGTGTTTGGAAGAATTTCCAGATTCACCATAAAATTTACGCTTAGATTCTGAATGATTAGCTTGATTTTCATCATTAGTAAAATTGTTAACAGACTTTTTTTCTTCCAACAATTCTGAAACATTTTTCCTAACAGACATTTTTAACTCATGATCAACAATTTTATCGGTCAATTCACGAAGTTGTACAATTAACTTTTCCACATACTGCTCTTTAATTTCAATTGCACTGTATGAAGATTTAATTAACTCTTTTAAATTAACAACTTTATGGTATTGAAATAGAAAGACTATTATGATATAGCTTAAAACTGCAAATACGATAGATGCTCCTTGAAATGGTTCATAGTCTATTTCACTACCACTCGTATCTATGGCAGAAAATATAATCAACCAAATAATAGTTAGGAGAGCAACTATAAAAACTCCACGAATGATACGAAATAATGGATTATTCATTAAATTTGACATCAATTAATCCTTTTATAATTCAGCAAGAATCGCTTTCAGCAAGCCTTTGAAATCACCTTTAACACGTTCTGTTACTTCCACCACTTCTTCGTGGTTGAGTTCTTCTTGGAAACCAGCTGCAAAGTTGGTAATACATGAAATTCCCAGAACTTTCAAGCCTGAGTGAGCTGCCACGATAACTTCAGGAACCGTAGACATACCGACGGCATCTGCTCCAAGTGTCTTATAGGCACGAATTTCTGCTGGAGTTTCATAAGTCGGACCAGTCACTCCGATATAGACACCTTCATCAAGCTTGATACCAAGTTTTTTAGCCACTTCATGGGCAGTGGAACGGTATTCTGGTGTGTAAGCCTTAGACATGTCTGGGAAACGAGGACCAAAATCATCCAAGTTTTCACCCATCAATGGGTTTTGACCAGTCATATTGATGTGGTCAGTGATGGCCATCAAGGTTCCTGGTCCATAGCCGATACCACCTGCAGCATTGGTTACAAGAACCCCTTCACATCCCAACACTTTCATGACACGAACTGGGAAAGTCACTACTTCCAACGGGTTTCCTTCGTAGAAATGGAAACGACCTTGAAGCGCTAATACTTTACGTCCTGCAAGTTCTCCATATACCAATTTACCAGCGTGACCGACTACTGTCGAACGACCCCAGTTTGGAATATCTGCATAGTCTACAACAACTGGATTGTCGATTTCTTCAGCAAGTTCACCGAGTCCTGATCCAAGGATTAGACCAAACTCTGGCGCTTCTACTCCCTTGCCTTTCAAAAAAGCAGCTGTTTCACTGATTTTATCTAAAAATGTCATTAGGTATCTCCTTCTTTATGTTTTAAAAATTGACTAATTTTGTCAAAGGTATTAGCGTTACGAATGGTAATATTGCGATAGAATGGCATCTTTAGCAAGTGATTGTGATAGGCTGTTTTAGAGTAGGTAGCTTCTGACAACTTGCCCCAGAAAATCCCTAATCTCCCGAAATGAAGCACTTCATCGAACAGTTCCAAACTCTTCACTTTCTCGATGACTTGATCCACATCCAAGTCCTCAGTGTAAAAGAGCACATCCTTCCGATATATTTCATGATTCCACCAATCAGGAAGATTTCTAACTTCCTTTTCATAGTCTTCATTAGACAACAAGGAAAAATGTTGGATAAATGGATAGTGCCTTTTTAAGAATCCCTTTAAAGCCTCAACTAACTGATTTCTAGCAATATTAGTGTCAAAGAAAATATTGCCACTGTTGATGTAGGTTTCAACCTTTTCCAGTTTCAACTCTGTCAGTTCTTGACGAAGCTCCGCCATGACAACCTTATTTTTCCCACCGACATTAATGCCCCGAACAAGTAAAGCATATCGCGTCATCTTATACCAATTTATCTAAGAAACTTTCCCCAATCATGGCAGTTTCCACACCAAAGTTATCTGCTATAGTCGCTGAGATATCTGCGAAATGTCCGACAGGCAGCAAACCATTTCCTTTAAAGGCACGACTGTAAGCCAAAAGTGGAATATATTCGCGAGTGTGGTCTGTTCCCACATAAGTTGGGTCGTTCCCGTGGTCCGCAGTAATCAAGAGAAGGTCATTCTCTCTCATGGCTGCAATAACTTCAGACAAGCGTTCATCGAACTCATGCAAGCAATCACGGTAACCATGGGCATCACGACGGTGTCCGTAAAGGGCATCAAAGTCAACCAAGTTTGTGAATGAGAATCCTTTTTCAAACTCAGCAAGGCCCATAGTCTTCAATAGTGTATCAATTCCATGGCTATTTGATTTATTGTGACCCATGTCATGGTTGATACCAGCGCCGTTAAAGATATCGTTAATCTTACCAACAGCATAAGTATCGATACCAGCTTCGTTCAATTTATCCAAAACAGTTGGGGCAAATGGAGATACAGCCAAGTCACGACGGTTTGCCGTACGAGTGAAGTTTCCTGGTTCACCTACATACGGACGGGCAATGATACGACCTAAGAGAGCAGGACGCTCAAGGGTAATCGAACGAGCGTATTCACAGATACGGTACAATTCATCCAAAGGAATAATGTCTTCGTGGGCAGCAATCTGCAAAACAGGGTCAGCTGAAGTATAGATAATCAACTCCCCAGTTTCCATCTGACGTGGTCCAAAGTCATCGATAACAGCTGTTCCTGAGTAAGGTTTATTGGCCTCACGAATGACCTTGCGTCCTGAGAATTCTTCGATTTTTGTTAAGATTTCTTCTGGGAATCCGTTCCAGAAAGTATCGAAAGGCTCCGTAATGTTGAGCCCCATGATTTCCCAGTGTCCAGTCATAGTATCCTTACCAAGAGATACTTCTTCCAATTTTGTTGCATATCCAGTTGGATTGCTTTCTGCCGGCACAGTCTTAAGAGGAGTTTCACGAGGAATATTTCCTAGACCGATTTTAGCCATGATTGGGACATTCAAACCAACTGTTTTAGAAATGTGTCCCAGTGTGTCAGAAGCTCCATCTGGAACCCCAGCATTTACAAAGTTATTAGCATCTGGTGCTGCACCGATTCCTACAGAATCCAATACCACCAAGTGAATACGATTAAATTTTGACATAGTGTGTCTCCTTATTACTTTGATTAGTTTGCTTTTGTCGAAGTTAAAATCCGAACCCCATCTCGTCCAGCAACGATGACCTTATCCACCATTTGGTTAAATAAGCCGTGCTCGACAACACCAACAATGTGGTCCAACTCTTGCCCAAGAGCAATAGGATCATCAATAACACCTAAATCAAGGTCAATGATGAAATTTTTCATATCCGTCACAAAGCGTTGGCCCTCCTTTTCGCGAAAGCTCGGTTTGTAGCCAGCTCGCTCAAATCGACGAAAGACTTGCTCTGCACCATACTGAACTACCTCTACAGGTAATTTAAAGGCTCCTAGTTTCTCTACTAGCTTGCTTTCATCAACAACCCAGATATATTCTTAGATGGAGTTGCTACAACCTTTTCCATGAGAAGGGCACCACCACCGCCTTTGATTCCGTTAAACTGACTATCCACTTCATCCGCCCCGTCGACTGTCACATCAACACAGTCTACTTGGTCAATAGACTTGAGCGGAATATTAAGCCCTTCAGCCTGTTTACTGGTCACACTAGAAGTCGTTACAGCTGTAATCTGCAACCCTTCTTCCTTAATACGACGACCGATCTCTTCAACAAAATAATAGGCAGTAGAACCAGTTCCCAGTCCGACAACAATCCCATCCTTGACAAACTCAGCAGCCTTGATGCCTGCCATTTTCTTCAGATTTTCCACTCAAACACCTCCATTAGAGAGCTGCTTCTATTATACCATGTAAAGGCTTAATATTCATCTGAAAATTTGAAACCGATATCCATTCTAGAAGAAATCTTACTAGGTTGATTTTTTATCATAAAGATGGTTAAATGGTTAAGTACAGAAAAGGAAACATAAGATGAATCCATTAGATTTGTTTAATCAAGTAAAAAGAATTAATTGAAACAAAAGATTTCGAAGCTGCAAAAACATTTGTTGCAGAAAATCAAGAACAGCTTGGAAAATACTTCTCTCAAGCTCAGCAGTTGATTTCTGGTTCTGAAGGTCTAGATGGCCTCGTTGGAAAGATTAAAGGTTTTTTTCTAAAAGATATAAAGGCGCCTAAAACCATCAGGTGCTAGACCAGCTTTTTGAGATATTTTTTTCATTATTTTGGGAAGATGACTGCTGATTTCCGTCGGCAAGACCACATAATGTTCTTGAGCTAGTTCTTGGGCTATGGCTGAATGAAGATGAGTCGCTACTGCCACACGTTCATAGAGATTAGCTTGTTTAAACTGGCCTGCAAATCCTGCAATCATTCCAGCCAGTGTGTCTCCCATTCCCCCAGTCGCCTGATATGGACCGCCAACCTGTAACTGGTAATAATCAGATTGGCCAGCTTGCCAAATACGAGTAGCTGGACCTTTCTCTACCAAATTGTTCCTTGAGGGAAGGAAGTCAAGGCACTAGCTGTTGTAGCTTCGTTTTGCTTTTCAATCGTAATTCCAGACAGTTTTTCCCACTCCTTTTGGTGGGGAGTTAGGATAAGCTGGTTAGACGGAAATGACAACTTTGTCCTAGCAAGAATAGTCAAAGCACCTCCGTCTACAATCAAGATCTGTTTCTGTCTTAAGCTAGCAAAGACTTGTTTTACTAGATTTTCTCCAAAAGCATCGTCTCGTAAACCAGGTCCCAGTAAGACAACTTCTGCCTTCTCCAACTACTCTTTTAACAATTGCTGGTCTTGAAGAGAAAAGGCCATAGCTTCTGGTAAATGGCTATGGAGAGCTGGAATATTTTCTTTATCCGTTGCTACTGTCAATAAGCCTGCGCCACTTCTAACCGCCCCTAAGGCAGCCATAATAATCGCTCCCCCATAGGGATAAGTTCCCCCAATCAAGAGAAGACGACCGTAGTCTCCCTTATGACTAGACCGAGGACGCTCGATGATTACTTTTTTCAGTAGAGCTTGATTAATCTCCTTCATACACTACTCCTTCAACTTATCCTTACTATGTAACACTTGATTCACCTTAGTATTCCAAGCCTGTAACCCTTCTCCCTCATAGTCTAGGTAAATCACTCTATCTTGTAATTGACTAGGAATCAAACCTTCAAAACAAGCCTTATCTTTCGAAGGAATCATACACAAATGAAGAAAGGTATCCAAATCTAAACTATCTCTTACCTTCGCAACATGATAGCCATCAAAGATATAACCTGGTGCTTGAATTAATTCTTCATACAGGAAATGAAAACTAACGCCAGGAATGAACTTTTCTTGCAGTTCCTCTTCAGAAGGTGCCCGTCCTAACAAACGCTCCATAGCGAGTCGGTAACCCGAAGTCGTATTAGACCATCCAAACATGATATAGTCAAAATAATCTGCTGGATCAGATGCAGCATTTCGACTATCAAAAACCAACTCCTCAGCGTATCGACCAAAGGCTTTTACAGCAGATAATAGCTGACCAGTTTTAAGAATAGAAATTGCTGCATCTATAGTCGTAGTATGACTACAGTAGTCTGAAGTCACTAACCTCTTATGTAAATCATAAGTCGAGGCTACCCTTTTATCTGTAGGGGTAAATGGTGGCAGAAAAGGATGCTGACAGAGGTAATCTAAAATTTCTTTTTTTAAACAAGAATCATTACACTCGATACTTGTTTGACGTTTATGAAGTTTTTCGTAAGCTATAAATTTAGCAATTTTTTCTAATTCCCACTCTTGAATATTTGGATAATCAATTAGTGCTAAGTGATATATTCCATCCCATTGCAAACTATATTCTCCATTATAAATTTTTAAAATCATCTAATCACCTCACTTTATTATACAACAAAAAGGAGGCACTTACCTCCTTTTATCTATTTTCCCTTAAATTCCGCAAAGGTCTGTAAGATTTTAGCTGCCACTGCTGGAGAAGGTTCTCCTTTTAGCTCAAACGTTTCATCTGCATATGGAGTAAGGCCAGCAAAATCTCCTATCTGGACAGAGTAGAGAGATGTTTTAAACAGTTCAATATCATTTTGGTCATTTCCAAAAGCGATGAAGTTCTCTCCACACAACTTTTCAACAGTTGTCGCCTTATGAGTATCCCAAGGATTGACATAAAGGCACTTTTCATGGGCATGATAGGACAGATGAGCCTGCCCCAGTCTTTCTAACTGACCAAGAAGGTCATCAAGCAAATCCTCATGGTCTCCCATATAAACGACTATCTTAATCGGAGTACCCAAGTCCTCAAGTTTCTGATGACGAGCTACCTTTAGGGGATCCACACTAGAGATAAATGGAATCTTCCCCACGATCTGACCACTATAGTCAAAGCAATCATCTACAAAGAAAGGGAGATTATAGGTTTGGCAATAATCCACCAGCGCCTGATAAACTCTAGCATCGAGATTTCTTTCATAGATAGCTTTCCCCAGATAATAGGCTACACCACCATTCAAACCTATAACCAAACGCTGACTGAGCTCGGGACTTAACAAGCCCAAACAATCCCGATAAGAGCGAGCTGAGGCAAATACAACCTCATGCCCATAATCTTCAGCCTTTAAAAGAACCTGCTTGATCTCTTCATCTATGGTCATATAGTCAAAAGACAACGTCCCATCCAAATCAAATACGAATTTCATCTTCCTAGTCCTTGTTCAATGTCCGCAGTGCTGCCTGATAGGTTTGCTCCATCAGCATAGTAATGGTCATAGGACCGACACCTCCTGGTACTGGCGTGATATGACTGGCAAGTGGGGCAACTGCCTCATAATCAACATCCCCACAGAGCTTGCCATTTTCATCGCGGTTCATCCCGACATCAATAACAACCGCACCAGGTTTCACAAAATCAGCAGTCACAAACTTGGCACGACCGATTGCTACCACCAGAATATCTGCTTTAGCAGCCACCTTGGCAAGATTATGGGTGCGTGAGTGAGTCAAGGTCACTGTCGCATTTTTAGCCAAAAGAAGCTGGGCCATGGGTTTTCCAACGATATTGGAACGACCGATGACGACCGCATTTTTACCTTCCAAGTCAATCCCATATTCATGAAACATTTCCATAATTCCTGCAGGTGTAGAAGGAATCATGACTGGGTGACCAGACCAAAGGCGTCCCATATTTAGAGGATGAAAACCATCCACATCCTTTTCTGGATCAATGGCCAATAAAACTGCCTCTTCATCAATATGTTTTGGTAATGGTAACTGAACCAAAATCCCATGCCAAGCTGGATCTTGATTGTATTTGGCAATCAAGTCTAACAATTCCTCTTGAGTAATGGTCTCTGGAACTCGCACATACTTCACTACGGAAACCAGCCGCAAGGGCTGACCTCTCCTTGTTACGAACATAGACTTGGCTGGCAGGGTTGTCCCCAACCAAAATCACTACCAAACCAGGTACTAGACCTGTTTCTTCCTTTAATCTTGCAGTCTTTTCAGCCAGCTGTCCTTGTAACTTAGCTGCTAGAGCCTTCCCATCAATAATCTGTGTCATATCACTTCTCTTTTCTTTCAAATATCTTCCATTATACCAAAAACTACTGGTCCCCTCTAACACTTCTTTCCTAGGCTATCCTATAGTTTCAAACTATAAGAAAAAGCTCTAATCGAGCTTTTCGCTATTCTTCTCTTGAAAGTTTAAAATTGGCTATAAATAGCTCACAAAAGCTAACTTATAAAACCTTACTCAAGAAGTCCTTTAGTCCGTTGTTCTTGGGTTTGTTCAAAAATCTGTTCAGGTGTTCCATCTTCAACAACCACACCGTCTGCCATAAAGATGACACGGTCTGCCACCTCACGGGCAAATCCCATTTCATGTGTTACGATAACCATGGTCATTCCTGACTTAGCTAGGTCTTGCATAACAGCCAGCACCTCCCCTACCATTTCAGGGTCCAGGGCTGAAGTCGGCTCGTCAAAGAGCAACACATCAGGTTCCATAGCCAAACCACGCGCAATGGCAATCCGCTGTTGCTGGCCACCTGACAAACTCTGTGGATAAGCAGTTGCCTTATCTGGTAAACCAACTTTTTCCAAAAGTTCCTGAGCTCTCTTCTCTGCAACTGCCTTACTTTCGCCTTTGGTCTTGATAGGAGACAAGGTGATATTTTCCATCACAGTCATATTAGGAAAGAGGTTAAATTGTTGGAAAACCATACCCATCTTCTCACGCATGGCAAAGAGGTCATTCTTCTTGTCCGTAATATCGACTCCCTCAAAGATAACCTTCCCTTTAGTTGCTTCTTCTAGCAAATTCATAGAGCGAAGCAAGGTAGATTTCCCACTTCCTGAAGGACCTATGATAACGACAACCTCTCCTCTTTTAATCTCGAGGTTGATGCCCTTCAATACTTCATTCTTTCCAAAGGATTTATGTAAATTTTCAATTTTTATCAAGGTTTCTGTCATTATTTCTTATCTCCTTGTCCCATACGTTTTTCAAAAGCTTTCAAGGCTACTGTCAAAATAGAGGTCATAATCAAGTAATAAAAGGCTGCAAATAAAAGTGGTGTTAAAGGTAGATAGGTCGTTGTAGAAACTGTTGTAGCCCCATTCCACAACTCCATGACACCAATAGCTGATAAGAGGGAGCTATCCTTGATAATAGTGATAAATTCGTTTCCCAATGCTGGCAAGATATTTTTGATTGCTTGTGGCAAAATCACATAGCGCATAGCATTTTTAGGACGAATCCCTAAAGAATAAGCCGCCTCTAACTGACCTTTTGGAACCGCATTAATCCCAGCCCGAACAGTCTCAGAAACATAAGCACCACTGTTCATAGAGATAATCAAAATCCCTGGAATCAGACGAGACAGATCAACTCCCAAAATCCCAACCTGAATAGTCGGAGCATTGATATGCATAAGAGCAAAGGCAATCATAATCTGAACCATCATCGGCGTCCCACGGAAAATCCAAACGTACAAGTTGGCGAGCCAAACAAGCGGTTTAAACTTTGAACGTTGCCCAAAAGCCAAGACAACACCCAAAATAGTCCCCAAAAAGACAACACAGATAGAAATGAGAACCGTCACAACAGCTCCATAGTTAAAATAAGGTAAATACTTAGGTAAAAAAGAAAAATTCATAGTCACACTACTTTCTAAAATAGAATACTGTATGATTATAACATGATTTGAATTAAAATTCAAATCCTTTATCTAATTTATTCAAAAAATCTTTCAACTAGTAGAATTAGCGAGAAATCTTAGTTTTTTCTAGTCAAGTTGACCTCCTTTATGGTAAAATAGTAACGATAAGAAATGAAGGAGAATCAAAATGGAATCACATTTGGTTAGAATCATCAACCGCCTTGAAGCAATGGCAAAAGACGGCGGAAATTTAAAACGTAATTTTGAACGCGAAGGAGTTGTTGTTGCAGAAGTTGCATACAGCCATGATGAAGAAAACGGATCAATCTTTACCCTTCGTGATGTCGAAGCTCGCGAAACTTATACGTTTGACAGCATTGACTTGATTGCAATGGAGATTTACGAACTCCTATACTAATATAAAACAAGCTGGGATTAAACCCTGCATGTCTAACCAAAATCCTTTTTGTCTCACAAATAGGATTTTTTTATAGTTCAAATTCACAAAGATTTTCATTGTAACAACTTATACTAATTCAAACCACGTCAGCGTCGCCTTGCCGTACTCAAGTACAGCCTGCGGCTAGTTTCCTAGTTTGCTCTTTGATTTTCATTGAGTATTATCATATCTACAATCTTTTTACTTGCTTTACACCCCAATCCTGTTATAATGAGAGTATAGAAATTTGACTATTTTTGACCTTTAGACAGGTCAGGCTAAAGAAAGAAATGAGGTAGATGTATGCTTTGTCAAAACTGTAAAATCAACGACTCAACAATTCATCTTTACACCAATCTCAATGGAAAACAAAAGCAAATTGACCTCTGTCAAAACTGCTACAAGATTATCAAAACAGATCCTAACAATAGTCTCTTTAAAGGCATGACGGATTTGAACAATCGTGACTTTGATCCCTTTGGTGATTTCTTCAATGACCTAAACAATTTTAGACCTTCTAACAATACTCCTCCAACTCCCCCAACCCAATCAGGAGGAGGTTACGGTGGAAACGGCGGTTATGGTTCCCAAAATCGTGGACCTGCTCAAACTCCGCCACCTAGCCAAGAAAAAGGCCTGCTAGAAGAATTTGGTATCAACGTAACTGAGATTGCTCGTCGTGGAGATATTGACCCTGTAATTGGACGCGACGATGAGATTATCCGTGTCATCGAGATTCTCAATCGTAGAACCAAGAATAATCCTGTTCTTATCGGTGAACCAGGTGTTGGAAAAACTGCCGTTGTCGAAGGTCTAGCTCAGAAAATCGTCGATGGAGATGTTCCATATAAACTCCAAGGAAAACAAGTTATCCGTCTGGATGTGGTTAGCTTGGTTCAAGGAACGGGGATCCGTGGACAATTTGAAGAACGTATGCAAAAACTTATGGAAGAAATTCGCAAACGTGAGGACATCATTCTCTTTATCGACGAAATCCATGAAATTGTCGGTGCGGGTTCTGCTGGCGATGGCAATATGGATGCTGGAAATATCCTCAAGCCAGCCCTTGCTCGTGGTGAACTGCAGTTGGTCGGTGCAACCACCCTCAATGAATACCGTATTATTGAAAAGGATGCTGCCCTAGAGCGTCGTATGCAGCCTGTTAAAGTCGATGAACCAACGGTAGACGAAACAATCACTATCCTCAAAGGGATTCAAAAGAAATACGAAGACTATCACCACGTTCACTATACCGATGCTGCAATTGAAGCTGCTGCAACTCTTTCCAATCGCTACATCCAAGATCGCTTCTTGCCTGACAAGGCCATTGACCTCCTCGATGAAGCTGGGTCTAAGATGAACTTGACCTTGAATTTTGTGGATCCTAAAGTCATTGATCAGCGCTTGATTGAGGCTGAAAATCTCAAATCTCAAGCTACACGAGAAGAAGATTTTGAGAAAGCTGCCTATTTCCGCGATCAGATTGCCAAGTATAAGGAAATGCAAAAGAAAAAGGTCACAGACCAGGATACTCCTATCATCAGTGAAAAAACCATTGAGCACATTATCGAGCAGAAAACAAACATCCCTGTTGGTGACTTAAAAGAGAAAGAACAATCTCAACTCATCCATCTAGCCGAAGACCTCAAGTCTCATGTTATTGGCCAAGATGATGCAGTCGATAAGATTAGCAAGGCTATTCGCCGTAATCGTGTTGGACTTGGTACGCCTAACCGTCCAATTGGAAGCTTCCTCTTTGTCGGACCAACTGGTGTCGGTAAGACAGAACTTTCTAAACAACTAGCCATTGAACTTTTTGGTTCTGCTGACAGCATGATTCGCTTTGACATGAGCGAATACATGGAAAAACACAGCGTGGCTAAGTTGGTTGGTGCCCCTCCAGGTTATGTTGGCTACGATGAGGCTGGGCAATTAACTGAAAAAGTCCGCCGTAATCCCTACTCTCTTATTCTCTTGGATGAAGTAGAAAAAGCTCATCCAGATGTCATGCATATGTTCCTTCAAGTCTTGGACGATGGTCGTTTGACAGATGGGCAAGGACGGACCGTTAGCTTCAAGGACGCCATCATTATCATGACCTCAAATGCAGGTACAGGAAAAGCCGAAGCCAGCGTTGGTTTTGGTGCTGCTAGAGAAGGACGGACCAACTCTGTTCTTGGTGAACTCGGCAACTTCTTTAGCCCAGAGTTTATGAACCGTTTTGATGGTATTATCGAATTTAAGGCTCTCAGCAAGGACAACCTCCTTCAGATTGTCGAGCTCATGCTAGCAGATGTTAACAAACGCCTTTCTAGCAACAACATTCATTTAGATGTAACGGATAAGGTCAAGGAAAAATTGGTTGACCTCGGTTATGATCCAAAAATGGGCGCACGCCCACTTCGTCGAACTATTCAAGATTATATTGAGGACGCAATCACTGACTACTACCTTGAAAATCCAAGCGAAAAAGACCTCAAGGCAGTTATGACCAGTAAGGGCAAGATTCAAATCAAGTCTGCCAAAAAAGCTGAAGTAAAAACTTCTGAAAAAGAAGTATAAATCCTATAGAAAAGGAGTAGAAAATGAAAATTTTCTGCTCCTTTTTACTAAAATAACTATAAGTTCTTGACAGCTCGGTCTTTGTCCATTAAGATAATAATAAAGATAATAGATAATGAGGAAAATACAATGGCAAACCCAACTTTCGGAGAAAAAAAAGAGAATACAAGCTATGTTGCTCGTTATGGTGTATATGCTGTTATCCCTGACGCTGAACAAAAACAAATTGTTCTTGTTCAAGCACCAAATGGCGCTTGGTTCTTACCAGGTGGTGAAATTGAAGCAGGTGAAAATCATCAAGAAGCCCTAAAACGTGAATTGATTGAAGAGCTTGGCTTCACAGCTGAAATTGGTGTCTATTACGGACAAGCTGACGAATATTTCTACTCTCGTCACCGTGATACCTACTACTACAATCCTGCATACCTCTATGAAGCGACTTCCTTCAAAGAAGTACAAAAACCACTAGAAGACTTTAATCATATTGCTTGGTTCCCTATTGACGAGGCTATTGAAAACCTCAAACGTGGTAGTCATAAATGGGCCATCCAATCTTGGAAAAAACAGCATAAGATTGACTAAATCAAGCTACTTTATTCAAAAAGTGCTATAATAGAATTAGAAAATCGGAGGAAATGTTATGAAGCTTATCAATACGACAAACTCACACTCGCAACTTGTAAAAAGCCAGCTAGAAAGTACTGATGCAACCCTTGTTGAGGTCTATTCTGCGGGGAATACCGATGTTATTTTTACCCAAGCTCCGCTTCACTATGAAATCCTCATCTCAAACAAACACCGTGCTATTCGCGAAACTGAAATTGAATCCATCCAAGAATTTTTCTTGAAACGTAAAATTGATAAGGACTCTATTGATGAGGCTAATATCAAAACCCTCTATTCAGAAAAATTAATTGAGATTTCGATTCCAACCAAGTAAAGAAGTTAAGTAATACTCAATGAAAATCAGAGAGCAAACTAGGAAGCTAGTCGCAGGTTATTCAAAGCACTGCTTTGAGGTTGTAGATAGGACTGACGACGGCAGCTCAAAACACCGTTTTGAGGTTGCAGATAGAACTGACGAAGTCAGTCACATATAATCCAAGGTGAAGCTGACAGGGTTTGAAGAGATTTTTGATAAGTATTACTATAAAAAAGATTTGGTTCTGCTTCTCACAGAACCAAATCTTTTTATTATGTTAGAAACGAATCGTCTCACGTGTTTTTTCGTATGAAGTAACAAAACGGTTGGTTACACCTGGTTCTGCAACTTCTAAAGCTTGGGAAATCTTATCAAATGAAGCATGGTAATCAAATTCTTTTTCAAAAATTTCTAATGATTCATTAAAAGCTTCTTGAATTCGTTCATCAAATGAGCGGTAACGGTTCGAATACTGTAGCAATTGTTCTGTCAATGTTGCATATTGAACAATATTATAGGTTTCTTCTTCAAGTGCTTCCATATCATTTGTTGTAATTTCAAGCATACGGTTCACAGCTTCGATATTGACTCGACCTTCTTCTAGTTCAGCCATCAACTCTTCAGTATGGTTACTTGCTGTAAAGAACAACTGTAAGAAATTCTGAGGAATACCAGGAAGATTGCGTTTTTCCATATATCTCTTAATCGTATGAAGACGATTCACATAAACATTTGCCTTCTGGCGAGCATTGATATCATCTTTTTCAATCTGAGCAAGACGTTGACTAACCGCAACTTGTTCATCTTCAATTTCCTTCAAAGTCGCTTGTAAGTTTTCCAAACGTTCTTCAAGGAATGAATAGGGTTCCAACTGTTCCTCTTGTTCAGAAGTTAATTCCAGTACAGATTCTTCCAAAGACTCTAGCTCAGCTTGTAATCGATGAACATGACTAACATCCGTTTCAGATAGTAGGTAATTGTTACTCAATCGTTGAATATCTTCCACTAAAACAGCATTACTATCTTTCATGTGTTTCAAATATGTAGGAAGTGTTGCTACTAAGCCTTCTACTACTTTTTGAGCGGCGATTTCTCGAGTAAAGATATCATAGAGTGCATTGATTTCTTCTTGAACTTGAGTATTTTCATACTCAGCATTATCCAACTCTAATTGTGCAATATTTTCATGGTTTTTCTTCAAAGCTTCATAAAGCAACTGGAAGCGAGATTCAATATCCGTTTCAGCAAAATGATAATTAGCATCTAAAAGCTTACGGTAGCCATCTTCTAAATCTTCCAGTTGATCAGGTAGGTCTTTAGATAATGTTGCTACAATTGCTGGGATACGGTCAACAATATGCGTTAAAGCCAAGATATGATTTTCAGCATTATCCAAAATCACGGCTGCTTCTACTGGGTCTCCAGACGAGTTTAAAGTTACAAACTGAGAAAACTCTGATTGGATATTTTCCAATTGTTTTTCAATTTCAGACAAACCTTGGCCATATTCTTCAGAATGATCAGCAACTCGGTGTTGTAACTCTTCAAACAAGTCCAAGGTATGAAGAACACGTCCACTATTTTTAGATTCTTGTTTCTCCAAATCTGCCAAGGCATTGCGAATTGCCGCAATATCTTCTTCAATCAAGGTAATTTGACTTTCGATTTGATCAATTTGATTACTGGCCTTGAAAAAACGGAATGAGTTATTGTAGCCTTCTGCCTCGAAAAGATTATTTTCGATATCGGCAAAAGAATTAAGAGATAGATCAACCCATTTTTGATTCCATTCACGGAAAGTCACTTGACTTTGTCCAATCAAGTGCATATTTTTTACAGCTTCAACTTCATCATTAACTGGAAGATTGTACAGTTCTTCTTTTTTCTCTTCTAAAATTGCTAGTTTACTTTCATTGCGTTTTCGTACATAGATTGCGATAGCATAGGCAATGACCAATAAAACTGCAACTGCAATTATTAAATAAATTACTAGTCTAGCAGACATATTAAACTCCTTTTTTACTTGAAACAATCGTAATGATTATATCATATTTTTTAGACCAAGGGAACTACTTCTCCCGATTTTTTAGACATCCAGTGTACTATAGACGGCATTTTCTTCGATAAACTCTCGACGAGGCTCTACTCGATCCCCCATCAACATATCAAAGATTTTATCTGCCTCTGCAGCATCATCCACGGAAACTCTAGCCATCAAGCGATGTTCGGGATCCATGGTTGTTTCCCATAATTGATGATCGTCCATTTCACCTAGACCCTTATAACGCTGAATGGTCGGTTTGGTACGACCTTCACTATAACGGGCTAAAGCTTCTTGGAGTTTGATTTCTTGATCTGCACCTGGCTGAATATATTCTTTAATCTCACTTCCAACCTTGACACCATAAATTGGTGGTTGGGCGATATAAACATAACCAGCTTCTAGGATTGGTTTCATATAACGATAAATCAAGGTTAAAAAGAAGGGTACGGATGTGGGCTCCATCGACATCGGCATCTGTCATCAAAAACGAGTTTTTGGTAACGAGCTTTTGAAACATCAAATTCTGCACCAAATCCTGTTCCCATGGCTGTGAAAAAGACTACGAATTTCTTCGTTAGCAAGAATTTTATCCATACTTGCCTTTTTCAACGTTCAAGATTTTACCACGAATCGGAAGAATAGCCTGAAATTCACGGTTACGACCAGATTTTGGCTGATCCACCAGCTGAGTCTCCTTCGACGATAAAGAGTTCTGTTTCAGCTGGATTGTTAGAAGAACAGTCTGCTAGTTTTACCTGGAAGGTTGGAAATTTCCAAACCAGATTTTTTTACGAGTGACTTCACGCGCACGCTTGGCAGCCACACGAGCCTTAGCAGCCAAAAATCCCTTTTTCCACGATACGTTTTAGCAATCTGTGGATTTTCCATGAGAAAAATCAGAGAAGGCATCACTGAAGAGGCGATTGGTAATCTTGACCACTTCACTATTTCCCCAATTTGGTCTTAGTTTGTCCTTCAAACTGCGGATTTGGATGTTTAACTGAGATAACTGCAGTTAATCCTTCGCGGACATCTTCCCCTGTTAAATTGTCTTCATTGTCTTTTCAGTAACTTATTCTTACGAGCATAATCGTTGATAACACGTGTCAAGGCTGTACGGAACCCTTGTTCATGCGTTCCACCTTCATGGGTATGAATATTGTTAGCGAAACTCATGACATTTTCATGGTAACCCGTTGTGTATTGCATGGCAACTTCAACTGTGATATCATCCATCTCACCATCTGTGTAGATTGGTGTATCAAAGATCACATCCTTGTTCTCATTGATGTACTCAACGTAGCTCGCAATCCCACCTTCGTAGTGATAATGCTTGGTTTGTTCAAGTCCTTCACGTTTATCCGTGATGGAAATTTGAAGCCCACGATTTAGAAAGGCCAACTCTTGAATCCGTTTATTTAATTTATCGAAATCAAAGGTTGTTGTTTCTGTGAAGATTTCTGGGTCTGGTGTGAAGTGAACTGTTGTTCCCGTTTTATCTGTATCGCCAACCACCTCAAGATCCGCAACAACATGACCACGACGGTATTCTTGGTAATGAATTTTACCGTTTTTGTGGACATGAACGTCTAATTGAGTGGAAAGGGCGTTAACAACTGAGGATCCCACTCCGTGAAGACCACCTGAAACCTTGTATCCGCCACCGCCAAACTTTCCTCCAGCGTGAAGGACAGTAAAGACGGTCTCAACGGCAGGTCGACCTGTTTTTTCCTGAATATCGACTGGGATACCACGCCCATCATCGACAACAGTAATCGAATCATCTGGCTCAATAAAGACTTGAATATGGCTGGCAAATCCTGCCAATGCCTCATCAATTGAGTTATCAACAATTTCCCAGACTAGATGGTGAAGACCTTCTTTTGAAGTTGACCCGATATACATCCCTGGACGCATACGAACAGCCTCTAAGCCCTCTAAAACTTGAATTTGACTGGCATCATAATCTTGTGCCTGCAGATTTTTGATTTCTTCTGTCATCTTTTTCCTTTTTCTTACATGTCTAATACTTGTCTTAAATTCACGATACTGGTAAACAAGTGGGTAGCTAGTCCTGCAGCTTGTCCGGCTTCGATATCAATCGGCCGATCACCAATGACAAGGCCAGATCTAATTTGATACTTTTCTCTTAAATAAATCATGGACTCAGGATCTGGTTTTCTCTTAAAACCTGAGTTAGAAGTCACCACTTCTGTAAAATAAGCTGCTATAGAGGTTTTTTCTAAAATTTCCAAGACCTGATCATTTCGATGAGAGACCAAAAATGACGCCCTCCTTGATTGGAAATGTCCTTCAATAAGTCAGAAACTCCTTCAAATAAAATCGGGTGTTCAAGCTCTCTGGCTTCATTTTCCTTATACTTTTCTAAAAAATTCTCTAAGTTGGGAGCGAATGTTTCAATCGCAAAATCAGTAGAAACCTTTAAAGCCTGATAGACACTGTCATGGTCCTGTGTGATACCATACAGCGCTAAAGTTTCAACAAAGGCTGCTGTTGAAGTTTCATAATTATCTAGTAAAGTTCCACCTAAATCCCAGATATAATCGTGATATTTCATAGCTTTCATTATACCATTTTTTCATAAAAAAAGCGACGATTTCCCGGAGTTTTCCACATAAAAAAACGAGAGGTTAACTCCCGTTTTACTGATTTTTACCAAAAACATCTCGATAGAGCATTCCTGTTCGTAAAGTCTCTGCGTCCCCTCCTAGTTGCTCCACCAACTCGTAGGCAAAGGCAAGTGCTGTTGAAGGGCCTCGACTGGTTATCAATTGACCATCTACCACTACTGTTTCCTTGACGTAGTGACCATCAAGGATTTGCTCCTGCACGCCATCATAGCAAGTGTACTGCTTGTTTTTCAATAGCCCTGCTTGATTGAGGGCAATTGGTGCCGCACAAATGGCTGCCAGTTTCTTCCCTTCTTGCTCGAAGCTTTGTAATTCTTGAATCAAGGCCTGATTGTCACGCAAATGTGCAGAACCAGGCATTCCGCCAGGAAGGACTATCATATCATAGTCTGACAAATCTCCATCAAAGACACGATCTGCTCTTACTTGGATTGCATGCGAACCTGTTACTTGCTCTTCAAAACCAACCATATCACAAGTGATATTGGCACGACGCAAGACATCTACAACTGTCAAAGCTTCAATTTCTTCAAAGCCCTGAGCTAACATAACTGCTACTTTAACCATGATTTTCTCCTTATTTGATTCGTTTTAATACAACTTTTTTTCGCTTAAATGGAACTTTTCCACTCTTTTCTTCAGCTAAATTGGTCTGGTAACTCATCGATAAAAGTAAGCCAACACCAATCAAGTTACTGATAATCGCCGACCCACCTTGTGAAATGAACGGCAATGGAATCCCCGTCAAGGGAAGCAAGCCAGTAACGGCACCGATATTCTCAAAGATATGGAAGAGCAACATCATAATCAAACCTGTGGAAATATAAGTATAGAACTGGTTATTTGATTTAAGTGTAATCTTCAACATACGGTAAATCAGCATGAGATAAAGGGCAATAACAAGAACAGAGCCAATGAAGCCAAAATCTTCTGCAATGACCGTGAAAATCATATCAGACTCTCTAACTGGAATAAGCAAATTAGAAGCATTAAATCCTTGACCAAATAAGCCACCGCTTCCAATAGCAATCTGCCCTTGAGCTTGCTGGTAAGTAGTTGTTTGAGCAAAGTCAAATGGGTTAAGCCAAGCTAAAATACGGTTGATTTGATAAGTCGGCATTCCCAGTTGATGGAGAAAAGCCCGGCCGTCCTTGCTGATAAAAATAGCTAAGAAACCAGCAACTCCTGTTACAGTAATCACAAATACTGGGATAATAATTTTCCAAGAAACCCCCGATAATAAAACGATTCCTGAGAAAATAGCCACAAAAACCAAGGCCGTCCCCAAGTCACTTTGAAGTGCCAAAAGAACTAAGACTGGAATGGTAAAGACAATCATCCAGAAAATCAACAAAAAGTCCAGCGGAACCGTTCGACGCCATTCCTTATGTTTTTTTGTAAACTGGACAATCACACGTGCTAGCATGAGGATGTAGGATATCTTCATAAACTCTGACGGTTGGAACAAGGTAATTCCATTTACTGAAATCCAGTTTTTAGCACCCGTAGATGCGACTAGGCTTGGATTATAAAAGACGATAGGTAAAACCATGAGTCCCAAGCCTAAAATATAAAGAAAGGGGGTCACCTTCCAAAGAAACTCTGTATTGAAGAGCATGACGACAAAACCAATCACAAGCCCCAAGGCAATCCAGGCGACCTGCTGCCCTAAAATGGGCAGAATATTGTTTGGATAATCATGACTAACGGCTATATAAATAGCCACCACGCCGATAACCAGTAGAAAAAATACTGGCAAGAGCAAACTATAATCGACTCTAGAGTCGAGAGAACGTTTCATATATACTAACCTTATACTTTCATACTATACTACTTATCAAACTTCATTTAAAAATGTATCAATAACTTCATTAACTTCAGACTGAGAGAGGGTTTTAACAGTCGCTTCTTTTGCTAGAGATGCCACTATTTGTTTGCCATATCGCTTTCCGACAATCCTCCTATCCAAAATAAGGGTTAAGGAACGTTGGTGTTCGCGTCTCATACTTCTTCCCAAAGCCTGTTTTAAACGAATAATGGCCATTGGCAACTGATAATCATAAAAGGCATTTTTTCCTTCTTGATTCAGTTCCTGATTAATCTTTTTCGTCAAGGGCTCTTGAGGATTTTGGAAAGGAAGTCTTGGTACAACTTGAATCACAAAAGGATGACTTGAAAAATCAACTCCCTCCCAGAAACTTGCTGCACCAAGCAGGATTTGTTGCTCACCTTTTTCAAAGCGTTTCTTAAGCTGATGAACATCCCCATTTTTATACTGGGCCAAGTGGCTAACTGGAAGTAAATCCGATACTGCTAGAAGCATGTCTTTAGCAGTAAAAAGAACTAAAATAGGTTGCTGGAAAGCTTGAACTTCCATCAGCAAATTAGCTACTTCTTTGGCGTAAACTTCTAAGGAAGTTTCTGTTACCAGAGGGAAATCTTTAACCAAGACCACTTCTTGCTCCTGTTTTCCACGAGCTTCAATCTTGACAAATTTGGCTTCAGGATAGCCTAAAAGGTCTGCCAAAGAAACTCTCTGACTAATCTCAAGAGTTGCCGACACGCCCAAGACTTGACATGAAGGAGGCACTAAAGAAGATAAAAGAATACGGCCTGATTTCGTAGAAGAAATTTGAATTTTCTTTTGACTCGCTTCAGTTACTTCAAGCCAGTAATCTCGGTCAGCTGTAAAATAGCGAACCAGCTCTTCAAAGCCTTCTACTTCTAATTCTGAAAAAAATACTGGTGGAGATTAGCAAGAGAATCTAAGATATTTTTCTTAGATTTTCCAGACTGAAATTGTTCGATCAAGTAAAAGGGCACTCAAAGCGAATACTTTCTAGTATTCGTTGCTGAACCTTATTTTGCTCCTCCAGTAAAAGTCTTATCAAGCAAATCGATAATGGACGGGATATCGTGGGTCTCTTGAAGCAGATTTTCTAAAGCTAACAAAATCTTTTGAACTTCATCAATAATCAATAAACGGTCGCTGACAAATTCAGGATTATCTTCCAGTCTGGTTACAAGATATGCATGATTGGTCACTAAAAAGCTTGCAGGTTTGTGCCCTTTTCTTGACTACGTTTCCAGAAATCTTCCGTCATAAATAAGCTTTGAGATGATAAATTCCCGTCATGACGAAGGTCTGCTAGAAAATGTTGGTAACGGTAAAGTTGCCCAATTTCATCCAAATCTCCTGTCCCTGTCTCAGTCAGCCAAACCAAGAGTTGCATTTTAAAGCGTCTAAATAAGCGATTTTCATCATTTTCATGCAAGGAACGATAAAAGGCATCCAACTTCAGATAATTTTGTGGTCCCTTTAAACTATGAATATCTATATGGAACACTTCCTTGAGACGTTTACCTTCTTCTTCCATGATTTGATTTTGAAGAATCTTTGTCGGAACACTAAGAACAATTTGACGCTCTTTGGATTGAGATAAAGCGGATAAGAGATAGCCGTAGGTTTTTCCAATCCCTGTCGGCGCTTGAATTAATGAGACAGGCTCATCTTTCAATAGCAAGCCGACTTCTTTAGCAAAACTTTCTTGCTCCTCCCTCACTTCAAGGTTCAATAGAGAAATATTTTTAGAAAAATCTTGAGATAGTTTTCGTGGCTCCAGACGAGCTTCATTTTTCTTGAAATACAGTCCTTGAACTTGGACCAAGTCTGGAGAACTCAGGATAGATTGGCTGCGATAAATTTCTTCAATAACCAGGTAGGACTCATATAAGAGAGCGTCAGCCATTTCCAGCAAGCGTTCCAAGAGACCTTTAGGAAGCTGTGCCATCTTTTCTCGTAAAAAAAGAAGTAATTCTGCTGTAGCTTGGGCATCTGAAAGGGCTGTATGAGCGTGTTTAAGAGGAATTCCTAATTCTCGGCACAATATCGGCAAGCTATATTTTTCCAGTTCAGGGAAAAAGACCTGGGCCAATTCGACCGTATCAACACGAGGATTTCTTAGCTCATAACCTTCAAAAAATAAATTTTCCGCCAAGAGATTAGCATCAAACTGAACATTATGGGCTACAAAAATCCCATCCTCCACCAAGTCAAAGATTTTTCTAGCAACTTGCGAAAAATCAGGTGCTTGCGCCAGACGTTGGTCTGTCAATCCTGTCAGTTCTTTTATATGAGCATCCAAGGGTTCATGTGGATTGACATCTGTCGTATAGTGATCGACGATTTTTCCATCCTCAATCACAACAATTCCCACTTGGATAATTTTAGCCTTACTACCTGTGCTAGTTGCCTCTAAATCCACCACAACATAGCGATTACCAATCGTTTTCATTATAAAAAATTATACCAAAAAAAGGGCCATTTGGCACCTGCAAACATGGGATAATTTTCAAACTCAAGAAGGTCACTTTTCTTAAAAACACCGTCAAACAGAGCAGCCTAGCCTGCTGATTTTTTGAAAATAGTGAAGAAATACGAAAAATTGAGAGAAGAAATGTTTACATCTTCCTTCTCTCAACTATCTATTTACTTTATTTAACCATATCAGGATCGTAGTCATAGAAACCTGTATCAAGGAAACGGTTTTTAGGGTGAAGTTTACGAACTTCTTCATCCAACAAGAAGGCTTGGTCATGGCTAAAGTTGCCCTCTTGAATCAAGCTACGCGCTTGAATAAAGAGTTTTGCAATCTCAACAAAGTTCTGACCTGGAGTGTAGAGCCCTTCTAGTTTCCAGTGAGTAAAACCATGCTCTACCAATTCTGTTAATTTGGTCATCAAATCAAGGTCATTGTTGGCAAAGATGTGAGTACCATGATTGTCTTCAAAAATGGAATAGTGGCTCTCTGGGTCACTTGGTTCAGCCAAGAACAAATCACGCTGACGTGTTTTTTCGTCATCAATTTGAGTGAAATTATAGTAGTTTTGCAAGAGCGGACGCTTAGAATGGTGAATAACACTAGCTCCATAAACCAACACTTCAGCAGGAATTTCCAAAATCTCTGGCATTTTGAAGAGTTCAGCCGATGGAATTTCACGCGCCAAAACAGCCTCAGATGCGCCAGCCTTCTGTCCCCAGAAGTTAATCTGACGACTGCTAGTTACCATGGTTGAAGCATCGTAGATGGTCTTAAATGAATAACCATCGCGGTTGACTACGTAAAAGACACCTGCATCCCCAATCGTAATGTAGTCTGTCTTGATTTCTTCCAAAAAGTCTAAGAAAGGCTTGATACGGTCCATCATATCTTGGTGCATGAGGGCGTTAACCGCAACAATCAATTCCTTATCCGCATCATGAACCAGCTTAGCGATTTCACGCAATTGGTCATAACTAAAGGTTGTTGGCAGACGAAGGCCAAAATCTTTCTCACCAACATAGATACGGTCTACGCCAGCTTCGAGCAGTTGTTTAACTTGTTCAATACTTTCAGCAGTTGCTGTAATGATAATCTTTTCCATAAGAAAAATTATACCACATTTCTCAAAAATCAGCTATGAATACTAGGAGTTTTCTAAAAAGTCAAAGTCATTTTTTAAAGTTGGTAACTTCTCAAAGTAACTTCCACTTGTCTGACCAAAGTGGAAGTTAGTCTAAAACGGATTTATGGTGGAATTAAGTATGAGACGTTTGAGTTAGAAATGAGGTCTACTATGACAAAACATAAACATCTTACCCTTTCAGACCGTAATGATATCCAACTAGGTTTAGAGCGCGGTGAAACCTTCAAAGCTATTGGCCAACTTATTCTAAAAGACCCCACCACTGTTTCTAAAGAAGTCAAACGAAACAGACAAATCCGATAGTCTACATGTGATAACCTTCCTTGCTCTCTACTCAATAAGGCTCCCTTTGTCTGTAATGGGTGCCCTAAAAGAAGGCAAAATTGTGGCTATCAGAAAATATTCTACCTCGCCAAACAAGCTCAAAAACAATACGAACAAACTCTTGTTGAAGCTCGTGAAGGCTCTCCTCTCAACTTGCAGACTTTCTGGGACATGGACAAAGTCATTTCTGATGGTGTTAAAAAGGGACAACACATCTATCATATCCTCAAAACTCATAACCTTGATGTTATTCCTCAACTGTCTATCGACACATCCGAAAAGGTTACCTGTCTATCGCTCCGATTGATTTAGCCAGAGCCGTTAAATTTAAAGAGAGAAGAAAAAGTAAGCTACCTTCCATCCCTAAAGAATTGAAAAAAGGGCGTTCCTATGAGGATTTCCAAAATTATTTGGCCCTTAAGCAACTGAATTACTGGCTGGAAATGGACACCGTTATGGGTAGAATGGGAGGTAAAGTCCTACTCACCTTCAATCTCTCTTTCTGTAACTTTATCTTTGCTAGACTGCTGGATAATAAAACTGCCCTTGAGGTTACCAAACAACTCTATGATATCAAAAACACTCTTCACCAAGCGGATAATGATTTCTTCCAACTCTTTCCTGTCATTCTTACAGATAATGGTGGAGAGTTTGCCAGGGTTGATGACATCGAAATGGATGTTCGAGGAGAGTGTAAACTCTTCTTTTGTGATCCTAATCGCTCTGATCAGAAAGGCAGAATTGAGAAAAATCACACCTTGATTCGCGACATTCTTCCTAAGGGAACTTCTTTTGACAACTTAACTCAAAAGGACATTAATCTCGTTTGTTCGCATGTTAACAGCGTCAAACGTGCTGCTTTGAATGGAAAGTCAGCCTATGAACTCTTTGCCTTTACTTATGGAGAAGAGATTCCTAAACTTCTCGGCATTTCTAAAATACCTGCAGAAGATGTCTGTCAGTCGTCTAAATTACTCCAACATAAAATCTAAAAATTAATCTTCAACCCCATTCAAACGTCTCACACTAACTTCCACCATAGCGGAACTTAATCTGAAACGCTTTCAGATGAGAGGATTTTGTGCGCTCTTTTTTTCGATTCCTTTCGGCTACAAAAGCTATAAAACCAAGCATGATTAAAACCAGTGGAACTTACCTTGACACGGATTGCCACTGGTTTTTAGGGTTTTTTTATCAGACTAACTTCCACTTGAATTAGCGATGGAACTTAGTTTGGGAATTTAGCATTTTTTAAAGTTCGCAATCAAAAAGTGAACAGTAACTAGCACCGTTCACTCTCTTTTTTATGCATGTGTTTTTTCAACTAGATGGCCGTCATTCATAGCATAAACTCGGTCAACCTTCTCAAGAAGGCGTGTATCATGTGTAATCATAACAACCCCTCTACCTTGTTCGTGGGCAATGGCAGCCAACATCTCCGTTACTTGGTAAGCACGCTCGGTATCCAGACTTGCTGTCGGCTCATCTGCAAGCACGATACTCGGATTGTTGTAAAGTGCTCTAGCAATCGCCGCACGTTGACGTTCTCCACCTGATAAAGCCTTGGGATACTGATCTTGTACTTTTTCCAAATCCAACAAGTCGAGTAACTCTTTTCGATCACTTTTACTATTTTTTCCCTTATCCAGTTTGTCAATCAAATCCAGCTGTTCCTTGACCGTAAGAAAAGGAATTAAGTTTGAAGCTTGTAGAATAAAGCCAAACTCTCTAAAACGAAGGTCTGTTTTCTCCTTCTCCGTCAAGCTGCCTGTTTCCTTCCCCTTAACTAAAATCTTTCCACTCGAAGCTTCCTGAAGTTGTCCAAGAGTTGTTAGAAAGGTCGTCTTTCCAGATCCTGAAGGCCCAACGATAGCCACGAACTCTCCCGCATTTAGCTGAAAATTCGTCTCATGCAGAGCTACGACTTTCATCTTTCCTTCCCCGTACGTTTTTGTCACTTGAATCATTTCAATCAATGCTGTCATACTATTCTCCTTATCATTCTGCAATAGCAGTAATCGGGTCTACCTTTAGCAAGCGTGGAAGTGAAATGACACCACCTAGCAGGGCCATCAAGCAAATCACCAAGCTTAGGACAGAATAGGCTAACCAACTTGGGTAGAAAAAGAAGGTAGCTGGTAAGACTAAAATCACTCCACCAATAGCCAGCAAAGCTAAAGCAATTCCCATACCGGCTAGGAGGAAGATTTGACAGAAAAGAGACCATACAATGGTTTTAATCTGTATTCCCTGAGCCCGCATTATTCCATAAAGTCCTAGTTTTTGGATGGTAATGATATAGACAAATATACCCACAATCAAGCCTGTGATGATAATCATAGCAAGAATCATCCCTGAAAATACATTAACCTGAGGTGTGTAACCAGGAATTTTCGAAATCATTTTTGGAATGGAAATCTGTTTCAGTCCATCACCAGCCACTTCTATATCATTTTTCAATACCAAGGCAGAGATCGATTTATTAGATTTTAAAGTTCCTTGTAATGTCCAATAAGTTGTCAGACTCGTAAAGACAACAGGCTCAGTAAAAAATTTATTTCCTTGAGCTAGGCCTACAATCTTGTAACCTGTCTCACTTCCATTCAGCTGAATGGCATCACCTAGCTTGATTCCATAGTTCTCAAAGGACTGATCCACGACAACCTCATCATCCCCCTCAGGATAGCGTCCCTCCGTCAAACTCGGAGAGATGAAGGCGTCCCACTCTTGAGCAAAGATGGAAACATTGACCTTTTCACTATCATTGATTAGATTGGTCACAGCGAACATATACCCCAGTGGAGCAGCCTCTTTAGAACTCTTCTCCTTGTAGTCCTTTTCAGGAATTAAAGATGCCGTCAAATTATCATTTGCGTAGTCAGATAAAACCACACCCGTCGCTTGCCAGTTATCAATAGCGGATCGGTTGTTACGTACAAGACCAAGAGCTAAACTGGTCATAAAAAAGACCATGAAAGCGATAAGAAAAATGGTAGTTAAAATCAAACTATATCGAAGTTTGTTTCGTAATATTTCTTTGATAGCAAGATACATGCTTATCTCCTTTAACTTTTCCAAGAGGCATCAATTAGACACCTCACTACTATAAAAATAGGAGACAGAAAATCTGTCTCTATATTCAAAACAAATCTCACTAATAAAATTAAAGAAAAATAAGGAAACAAATTTTTCGTAAAAAATGAATCATTTGATAGCTCTATTTTCTTAAAAAATATAATCAATTATGAATATTAATAAGTATTTAGTATCTATTCATCCTATCATTTTCACATTATGGTGTCAAGAAAAAGTGATTTTTGAAAAAGGGACTTTATTCTTTTTGTAACCTTTCTGTAATAATTCTCTGCTGAAAAAAATGATAAAAATAGTTATGTACTGTTAAGGAGAGAATAATGCCCGTAAGAAAATTACAATCCTATGAGGTGGACTATCAAGAAGAATTAAACCATCAGGTTCCTCGTTATCAAGATTATACACCTGAAGCGCAATCTGATGCTAATCTCAAGGAAATCCTATTTTTTGTTAATATCGCTGTTTTTTGTATCTGTATTGCTATCTTTAGTTTTATCTTTTTAGCATTAAAATTATCAACCGCTCTTGCTTTTGCCGCAGCAATCGGATCCAGTTTACTTGTCTTAAAAGTTCAACGATCTATTATCAAACGAAAACGTAGAAGATAAATCCAAAATATCGCCCCAGCTGGAGCGATATTTTTATTATGGCTTCAAGCCAGTTTTTCTCGTAGAGAAAAACAAGAAAACCACCAGCTATGCTGGTGGCTGACAAGGCTTCTAGCTTCCATTTATTTTTCCAAGTATAATCTAATTGTTCAGGTTAGATAAAGGAGGAAAAATAAATGGCTAAAACCAGTTACAGTTTATCACATACCAAATGGATGTGCAAATATCATATAGTTTTTACACCTAAGTATCGCCGTAAGGCGATATATTACAAAGTCAGGTCGGATTTGATAGATATTATTAAATATCTATGCCGTTGTCGTGGCGTGGAGATTATCGAAGGTCATATGATGCCAGACCATGTACACCTGCTTGTACTGATACCTCCTAAACTTTCGATTTCCGATTTTATGGGGTATCTCAAGAGTAAAAGTGCATTGATGATATTTGATAAGCATGCTAATTTAAAATATAAGTATGGAAATCGAAAGTTTTGGGCTAGGGGATACTATGTAAGTACCGTTGGACTAAACGAAAAGACCGTAGCTAAATATATTCGCGAGCAGGAAAAGAATGACATTGCACTCGATAAGTTGAGTGTAAAAGAATATGAAGATCCGTTTTCTGATGGCGGATTTAGAACAAGGTAAAAGCCCGTTGTGACGGGCATTAGTCAAGTAATATAGCACGACCTGAACGAAGTTCAGCGAGCGTCTTTAGACGCCGCTGGAGAGAAACGGCTTATAGCCGGTGTACAAGCCACCCGTTTTCACGGGTGGTTATGACTTTTTCTTTTTAGATGGTGTCTGAATGGCAATCTTCACTTCAAAGATTGTTCCTTTTGGTTTATTATCTTTAACAGTAATGCTTCCTTTTAAGGCATCTACAATTTGCTTGGCTAGGGATAATCCTAAACCAAAACCACCTTTTTGACGGGTTCTAGCCTTGTCCACTCGATAAAAGCGGTCAAAAATTTTCTTCTTATCTTCTGTCGAAATACCGACACCGTTATCAGAAACAAGTAAATACAGATTGCGATCGGTCGCTGAAATCACAAAATCAATTTCACCATCCTCTTCAGTATATTTGATGGCATTATCAAATAGGATGGTCATCAGTTGTTTTAAAAGAAGTTGATCTGTGACAATCGTTCGATGGATACGATTTTCAAAACGGAAGACACGGTCATTTTCCGAAGCAATCATCTCATAGTTTGTGAAAGTCGTATTAAAAAAGCTAGTTGGAACTTCTGCAAGTTCTGGCTTAATCCCATCATCTCTACGAGCTAAATTCAACAAGTTGGTTGTCAAAAAACGCATATTTCGGACTTCTTCCAAACTAGACGCAATACTTTCACTCACATCCATAATGGTAGCTTCTGGCTTACGGAAAAGGGTTTCTAAGCGATTTTGCAAAACAGCAAGTGGAGTTCGTAACTCATGACTGGCATTTTCCACAAAGGACTGTTGCTTCTGCATGCTCTCAAGCAGAGGACGAACACTGACTCTGGCTAGATAGAGACTGGCAAGTAAAGACAAAATCCAGAAACTAGCCATCACAACCACAATCAATTGCTCATGCTTTTGACTGGCCTGCTCCAACTGACTAGTATTAATCAAGACAGCCGCATACTTGATATTGGTTGAAACTGAACTAATATTCGTTTCCATCAAAATCATGCGATAGATTTCTTCCTGTCCATAGCTATTAAAAACCTGAATCTGATAGATATGGCCTAGTTCTTTCTTCTCTAACTTAATCTTATCCAAGCCCAAAAATCGATTTCCAGAAAGGAGCTGGGTAAAATTCTTATCAAAAAGAATAACCTCCGTATTGGAGCTGACATTGGGCTTTACCTCAGTCTTGCTGGTATCTTTAGCAGCATTCTCTAAATCTTTAATCTCTTCTGTTGCCCTATTTACTGCCAGCTGAATAACTGCCTGAGGATTATTACTCAATCCATGGAGCGTATCATCCACCGAAGTATAGAGACTCGAATGCATGACTTGTAAAATAATCAGGGTCATGGTAGAGAAAATCAGAGTGAAGACACCAAAGTTGCGAATAAAGTAGCTAAAGTCATCCGCATACCATGTTTTTTTTAGTTTACTGAACATCTTTTAAAATATACCCAACACTGCGCAAGGTTTGCAAATTCTCTGCAAAAGTGGTCCCTTTTAATTTCTTACGGACTTTTGAAACATAGACTTCGACAACCGAAATCGTTGTATCACTATCAAATCCCCAAAGACGATCAAAAATCTGTGTCTTAGGCAAAAATCACATTTTGATTTTGAAGGAAATAGACTAATAAATCGAACTCTTTCCCCAGCAATTCGACAGGGAGTATCTTCAACCTTAACGGTATTTGTTGACAAATTAACTACAATATTTCCATAAGTCAAGGTGTTTTCATTAAACTTACCTGAACGTTTTTAGCAGGGCTTGAATCCGCATTTTGAGTTCTTCTAAGTAGAAAGGTTTTGTCAGATAATCATCCGCTCCCAGTTCAAATCCATGTCCCTTGTCATCCAAGCTTTCCTTGGCAGTCATAATCAGAACTGGAGTCGTAATTCCCTTTTCACGCAATTCTTTCAAGACTTGAAAACCATTTTTTTCTGGCAACATCAAATCGAGCAAAATCAAGTCATAGACGCCACTCTCAGCTTCGTAGAGACCTTCTTCCCCATCAAATACCTGCATGACATCCGCAAAATCGTCTAAAAAGTCAAATACTGAATTTGACAGGCCTAGGTCATCCTCAACCAATAAGATTTTTATCATGAGAAACTCCTCCTTAATAAATCCATTATACCAAATTTGCCTTAAAAAAAACTCAACTCTCTGCATTTTACATGAGATAGCTGAGTTTTCTTTTTATTTAGTCTTAATTATTTTGTTCCGTATTGAAGAACAACTGCTTCCACTGCAGCTTTTTCACGGTTAATCAAGTCAACACGCGCTGCAATCTCCTTGATTCCCATACCGATATTACGGCTAAGAGCAAGGTCAGAAAGTTGCGGTTCAAAGAATTCCTTGTACTCTGCCAAGCGTTGCTGAGTCTTAAATACATGAGCCGGAAGGATGACAAAGCTATCAAAGCTCATATCTCCTCCAAGTGCTGCCTTAATCCAAGCCCAGTTTTCACGCGCCCAAGACCAAGCTGTTTCCTGAGTTGCTTGATGACCTAAGAACTGGAAGTACCATGCAGATAAGTCCTGTGGTTTCACCACAAATTTGTCCTTCCAAGAAGCAATCAAGGTTTGGATATTGTCCGCATCTGTACTGTAGGCAAGGGCTGCTGCCAACTGGCGTTTAAAGACAGCATCTGTTGCGTGAGTATAAGTATCAAGATAAAGTGCTAACAAGTCTTTGGTCTCATGATGTTTCATTTCATTGATAAGGACTTGTGAGCGGATTGCTGCTGGGAGTCCTGCAAGATGATCCTTGTGGGCTGCGAAGATTTGGCTAGCGACTTGACTAGCTTCTGCATCATTCGAGCGAATCATCATCGAAACAGCCAGTTGACGAACCAATTCATCCTCATCTGATTCACCGTCTTTAGCTTCAAAACCAAGACGGTCATAGTTGTGACGAGCCAATTTAGCAACCAATGCTTTAAAGGCTCTTTCAGCTTCTGTCCCTTCATCGATAAAGCGCTCGAGGGCAGAAATCACTTGAGAAACGGCTGAAACGACAAGGTAAGATTCTTCTTTAGCAAGTTTATCAAGGACAGGTAGCAAGTCTGCATAAAGAAATGTGCCCTGCTTCAGCAAGTAAACGACGTTCTTGAACGATTTGAAGTTTACTTGTGTTATCAAGTTCTACTAATTCTGAAAGAACAGCATCCAGCAAGTCGCCTTGATAGTCCGTAATGTAATGTGCTGTATTTTCTGTGTTAAGACGAAGGGCTCCTTTGTTTTCAGCAAGAAGAGCTGCATAACCTGGAATTTCGATGCTTTCAGTTTCGAGTGTATCTGGTAGGCCTTTCCAGTTGCTGTTAAGTGGTACAACCCAGAGACGATTCTTGTCTTCATGCTCACCAATAAAGAATTGTTTTTGCGAAATCTTCAAAACATCATTTTCAACTGTGACAGTAAGAACTGGGTAACCAGGTTGTTCTAACCAAGAATCCATGAAGGCTGCCACATCACGTCCTGATGCTTGACCAAGGGCATCCCAAAGGTCACGACCAATGGTGTTGCTGTATTGGTGTTTTTCAAAGTAAGCGTGCAAACCTTTGGCAAAATCTGCATCACCTAGCCAACGACGAAGCATGTGCATGAGGCGGCTTCCTTTGGCATAGACGATAGCACCGTCAAAGAGCGTATTGATTTCATCTGGGTGTTTGACTTCGACGTGAACAGACTGTACGCCATCCGTCGCGTCACGTTTCAAGGCAGACGGAACACCTCCTGTTTGGAAATCTTCAAAGATATTCCAGCTTGGCTCGATGGCATCCACACAAACGTATTCCATCATATTGGCAAAACTTTCATTGAGCCAAAGGTCATCCCACCATTTCATAGTCACGAGGTTACCGAACCATTGGTGAGCCAATTCATGTGCCACAACAAGGGCAACTTGTTGACGACTAGCAAATGTTGAGTTCTCATCCACAACCAAGTAAACTTCACGGTAAGTCACTAGCCCCCAGTTTTCCATAGCACCTGCTGAGAAGTCAGGAAGGGCGATATGAAGAGATTGAGGGATTGGGTACTTAACTCCGTAGTAATCTTCGTAAAACTCAATTGAGCGAACAGCGATGTCCAATGAGAAATCAAGGTTAGAAAGTGGGTGAGCTTTGGTTGAGTAGACACCTACAAGGGTACCGTTTTTAGTTTTTGCGGTCACACCTTGCAAATCACCAGCAACAAAGGCTAACAAGTAAGAAGACATACGAGGTGTTGTTTCAAATTTCCAGATACCTGTTTCCTTGCGGTTTTCAACATCGATTTCTGGCATGTTAGACAAGGCCAATTCACCTTCTGCTTGGTCAAAACGTAGAGAGAGGTCAAAAGTTGCTTTAGCTTCTGGCTCATCCACACACATGGGAAGGCTTCGCGGGCAAAGTGGCTCTCAAACTGAGTAGACAAGACTTCTTTCTTAACACCATCAACAGTGTAATAAGAAGGGTAAATCCCTGTCATGTTATCTGTAATTTTTCCTGAGAAAGCGATAACCACTTCAACTTGACCTGCTTCTGCAAGTTCGATATGAAGAGCTTCGTTTTCATTATCGACTGTGAATGAACGAGTTGCCCCTGCAACTTCCACAGAGGCGATTTCCAAGTCTTTTTGGTGAAGGGAAATACGTTCACTTCTTGCTTGACCAGTGATGGTCACCTTCCCGGAAAAGGTCTTGGTCTCACGACTCAAGTCTAAAAATAAATCATAATGTTCAGGAACAAATGTTTCAATATAATGTTCTACTGCTTGCATCATATTCTCCTATTCTAAATTTCTGAGCGAATGCTCTAGTTCAAACATACCTATTTTATCATATTTTAAGTCAGAAAAAAGCTTTGGACGGCGATTTCCAAAACTTTCTTCCTACTAGCAGTCTACAGAGGGTAGACCTTGCGAAATTCTTCCAAAACAACCTTGCTGTCAGGTGTAAAAGTCAGTCCTGCTTCTCTCAGCCACTCGGCGAAACAATCCTCATGAACCTGACGCCAATAAGCTAGGGATTTGTCACCTTCACCTTCCTTGAAGGCATGATCAGCTGACACTTGATGAAAAGGCTGAACAGAAACCTTTGTAATTTCGACAATGCAGACAGCCTGATCTTGGCTGTCTAAAATGATATCAAAGGTGCCTTCTCGTGGAAGAGGTTCGTTATCAACTGCATAAAGGTCGTAGGCTGACGCTGTTGCTGTCTTTTCGCCTTTTAAAACCAAATCTGCCAAGAAATCGGCTTCCACTCCAAAAGCCCAGGCATCTATCTCATCTCCGATAGAAGGATTGATTTGCTTGTATTTATTCCACATTTCTTGAGGTGTCATGGTTGCTCCTTTGTAATTTTTTACTTACTTCTTTTACACGTTTGAGGTGGTCTGGATGGTCAATCTCTACATTAAAAATATCTGGAATAGAACTGTAGTGGATAATGCACTTGAAACCCATCTGATTCATTTTTTGTATGAAAGAATCATTCAGATAGCCTGCCACTGCAAAGTCAATCTTTTTCGCCCTTGCTTTTTCCTGCATTTGTCTTAGCATATCTAACATTATTGGACTTTCCATATCATGCCATTGACTGTTTCTCACAGTCGCAAAAACAAAAGAAGTCAAATCATTCATTCCAACCATTATCTTTGAAATACCCGTTTCCAGTATCCTGTCCAAGTCAAAATACGCTGACGGTAATTCAATCATCGTGCCGATTTTCCCAGTAAAACCATGCTGACGTAATACTGTAATAACTTGCTTTAACTGCTCAGCATCATTGACAAAAGGAAAAATAACAGACAGATTGGGATTATTTTGATAAACATCTGTAACGACATTTGCCTCAGCCTGAAATTCATCCAAACACGCCAGTAAACGCCTAATTCCTCTATATCCAAATAAGGGATGGCGTTCATCAAAATAGTCTTTAGTCCCGTCTAGACTATTTACTTCTCCATTTGTTAACTCTGAAAAGCGATACCAGACTTCTTCATCTGAGTACAAATGACAAATAGTGTCTAGATAATCTTTCACAAATTGCTGACAACTTGGTAATAGTATGTTTTGGTTTAGTTCTCTCAACAAGTATTCCCCACGAATCAAGCCGACGTGGTGCAATAAATGGGGATAAACTTTTTCAACAATTTTTTCGCCACTAAGAGCTAGTTGGTTTTGCATGTCCATTCACCTCGTCTTAAAAGATACAATATCAGATATCATTATACGACACTTTCCTCTAGTTCAAAAGCTTCATAGGGTTCAACTATCTCATATCCTAAAAATTCTGCTACTTTTTTGGAAGCCTCGTTATGAGCATCCCAAAGAGGAAACACATCTCTATTTAAACTCTCTAGAATCATTGCAGCACCAAGCTTTTTAGCAAATCCGTTTCCTTGTTCGTTTGGTCTAGTTGCAACTTCCACTTCAACTGCTCCTTGGTAAACTAACCCTGAGGAAATCCCAGCAATCAGTTCTTTATTTTTAAGAATCACAAAGCCAAATCCACCTTTTAAATCAAAATCCTGATAGTGCTCAAAATCTCCCTGTAAATCTTGTGACCACTCTTCCTCAGAAAAGCAGTCATAAATATGATTATCAATAGGCACAATATTGTAACCTTCATTTAACTGACTAACTAGATTATTTAGAAATTCAACTTGAAAATTTGCTTTATCTTTAAAAGAATAGCGAGTAAAAGAAATTAGCCCCACTTTCCGATGCAGAAAATCTTGCCAATTGGTATTTTCTGAAATAATAATCTTATAATCTAAACCATATTTCCTAACAAAATCTTCCCAAAATCTGGAATTCACCTCCCCTGCTAAGTATAAAAAATTCCCAACATCATAAAAGCTTGTTGTCCTATCACTGTTTCGGTAGACAGTTCCGATTTGAGATTTAAGACCATAGAGAACCATATTTTTCCTCCATGTTTTAAATAATTCCATTATCCACCTTCTTCACCTTCCAATTCTTATAGCTTGTCAGTTCTAATTCTGGAAATCCTAGTAACTCTGCCTTCACTTTCAATACTAAAGGTGAAGCATTGTCTGCAGGTAATTTCTTCCAAATTCAACCAAATTGCATTTGCTGAATCATTGCTCCCATCAAGAACCTCTTGAGGAAGGGATTTTTGAGAGCGTTCGAAATCGAGTACGATATCATAAAAGGCCATGATATGGTGTACTGCGAAGTCTTGCCCATCTTCTTGAACCATTACATCATAAATTCTAGAATTTGAATAATGGCTAAGCGTGTAGCCTGTCTCTTCCAGAACTTCTCTCTTTAGGGTCTCTGTCAACCCCTCACCTAGTTCTTGGCTACCACCCGGTAAATCAAAACGATGTTGATAAGGTCCTCTTGTTTTCTCAATGCAAAGCAATTTCCCATTCTCAAGGCAAACGCCATAAACACCAAAGTGATTTTTGATTTCCATTTTCTACTCTTTCTAAAAGTCCAAGATTGCTAGCTCACCTTATCCTTTAAAAGGAAAGAGGCTATAAATTTCATGCTCCTTGATATACTTCTTTAGTATCTCTATAATCTCTTCGATTTTTGCTTGGATATCTGTCTCTTCACAAGTTGACTCAGCAATAAAAAGGTGAATCTTCAATAAATCTGCCAAGTATAGCAGACGACGTTCCATTTCTGATTCAGGACATAGAGCTTGCTCGATTTTTTCAAGCTTTTGCTCCAAGCTATCGCCATTCAAAAATCACTGATGAACTCTCCTTCTTATTTTTTGGGTGGATTCTTCCCCTTGTTCTAACGGAGATAAAAGAAGTTTTTTATAGGCGAATATCTGATTTTCTGTTTCTCTTTCCAGATAGGCCAATAAAACCAGAGAGCTATCAACAAAGGTCCAAGTGTTATAATCCCCTTCAAATGGAACTTGTATGATCCTATCTAATAATTCCTTAGCTATTTCCTCTTGACCATCCAGATAAAGTAAATAGGCCAGATGATTTAGCGATTCGAGATAGCTAGCTTGGGTTTTCTTATTCTTTTTGGGGATCAGGTTTAAATACGAGACTAACTTAAGATCATTTTCAACCTCTTCGATTAGTTCTTTCACTTTCATTTCTTTTCTCCTATTCAGTTTACTTTGTATTACTAAGAGAGGCTTTTCTCAGATTAATTTTACCGAAATAGAGATGTAGGTCTGGATGTTTTTCCAGTTGTTCAACTACTTCTGGTAGCTTCATTTGAAATCCTTTCTATTCTTTTTTAAAAATTTAAAGAGATTTTAGTCAACTAATCCAACTCTGCTCGACTGAACAAGTCTTTCATAGCTTCGATATCATCGCAAAATTCTTTAAATTCTAAAGTGAATTTAGCCAAGGCATCCACCTTGGAAGAAAAGGCGCAAAACATACTTCCTTCAGGATCAAAGTCGATAGCTTCGCTTAATTCAGGCATTTTCTCCTCCAAAAATACCAAAGCTAAAGATGTCCAATCGTAGCCATTTCCTTCAAATCCCTCCTCTTCTCGAGTGTCAAATACTTCCTGTCTGTATTCTCCATCAGGGTAATAAATGAGCGACCCTCGAACATTTTTAGGATCCTCATCATATACAAGCAGGTTAAAAGGGGCAATTATTTCATTTATTTTTTTCGTAATCCATCATTTTTAACCCCTTATGAAAAACGTTTACTGGTAACGGAACTTCATAAATCTAGGAGAGCTAATCAGAATCAAAAGGCATAAAAGCAATCATGCTGCTGATAATAATTCAAAGCATCGACCAAGTCTTGGAGACTTGCATCTGGTTTTTCCTCAAGTGCAACTGCAAGGACATCAATCAACTGCTCTCCATAGTAGACTAGCTGGAGATCTTGCTCCGTTGCATCAGCTGGGTGAGACATCACGGTCTTCCACAACATCTGGATAATCTGATACCCAATAAAAGGCAATCCAGTTTCAGTTCTCCTTCCTCCTTGCCATAGAGGCAAAAATCATCTGATACCAATTGATCTACGCGCACCTGCTCAATTATCTGCTCTAGTGAAAGTTCTTGGTGTTTTCGCATCCCGTCTCCTTTTTTTAGTATTGATCTTCAACAAAGGAATTTAGAAAAATCCTCAAAAGAATCCCATTGACCGTAGATCTCGGCTTTTTCTTCCAGAACATAGAAGTACACTTTGCCATAATCTTCTTCCCTTAGAGAAAGAGCGTAATTGCCAGAACCAGGATCATAGGCGAAATGAAGGAGGTCTGTAGCCCTAAATCCTGCAGGCACTGCCTCATCGTCAAACCATGTAAGAGATTTGCTCATCTCCTCAAGTGAATTAAAGGAATTGAAAGGAAAGAGGTGATGTTCATCGTGGACACCACTTACTTGGGGCTGACCACCGTTGTGCTTGAGATAAAAGTCCAACATAGTTTTTGGCAATTTCTTCCCAAGAATCTCCTCAAATTGTAAAAGGTCTTCTTTTGAAATCGGTGAATCTTCATCAAGCATCCTAAACATGATTACTCCCTTCAGTTTTCTACAATTCTTCTTTTAGTACCTTTTCAATAAAGTCATATACTGTAGTAGCAACTATTTTCATTTCTAAGTAGCCTAAAACACCCAGGTCATTTTCATAAATGCAATCATCAGAATTTTTCTTGATAAAGTAAGCTAAATCCCCCTCTTGTCCAATCATAAAGTAATCTGGCTCTACTTCCTCAATCTGATAAGTCTCATTACGCTCTTGAAGATCCTCCTTAGCGTACAAACAGATGCCTGAATCTCCAATTTCATATGGGTCAATCTCTTCCCACTCTGATAAAAACTGATAGTAGAGATTGGGCAAGACAAATCCAAACTCATCTCTTTTCATAGCTTACCTCCACATATTCACTGAATATCAACTATATTACTTCAAAGACCAACCACCATCAATAGTCAGGATTTGTCCCTGCATGGCAGATGCATTCCCACTTGCTAAAAAGAGGCTAATCTCTGCTACTTCTTCTGGTTCTATCCAGCGTTTGATGGGTGTTTCACTAGCTACCCAGTCCGCCAACCCGCCTGGTTCAAAGTCTGCTGCGGTCATACCAGTTTTGACTGCACCAGGAGCAATCCCAAAGATCTGGATACCTGCTTCTGCATAGTCCAGAGCTAATTGCTTGGTAAATCCAGCCAAGGCATGTTTAGAAGAGGTATAGGCGTGACCACCACCGCCTGCTAGATTTGAAGCGATGGAACACATATTGATGATAATCCCATGTTTATGTTCCAGCATGTGTGTCAAATAATAGCGGGTCAACTCTACTGGAGTTACGTAATTGATTTCAAAAATCTCTTGGATTTCTTGGGCGGATTGTTCTAGTAAGGGCTTGTAGTCATCCAATACACCTGCCGTATTACAAAGAATATCAACTTCAGGGCACCAGTCAAAAATTGGTTCCAAGTCAAGCATTAAATCACGTTGTAAAAAGTGGAAATCACCATCTAAGACTGGATTTTCTCCTTGATCTACACCATAAACCTGATAACCTTTTTCTAAAAATAGACGAGCTTGCACCATGCCAATCCCTGAGCTAACGCCTGTAATCAGTACACGTTTAGTCATGGACTTCCACCCAGTCTGTCGCTAATACATCACAAGGAGTTGGACTCCACATAGAAAAACCTTCCCCCTCACCAGATACGTTGATGAGGAAATAGGGTGTCACTTCAAGGGCGACGCCATTTTGTTCAATGGTATCAAAGAGCTGGACATAGTTTTCAGCTCCACCCCAGCCAGTACGCACATATTTCTTTTTTGCCTTTAGTCCAGGCAAGATTTCTTCAAATGTCATGATTTTCTCCTTTGTTATCTATAAACCTTAATTTCATTATAACAAAAAACCGTTTTCCAACGGCTTTTTGACTGTGATTATTCTGATTTATATAGCTTGAAAAACTATCACCATTGCAACCCAGCTTCTATGATTTCCTTTCTAGAGGCATACTTCCCATTTGGTCGGTGCCATCTTCCTTTTCTATCTCTAAAGTAGCCACCTGTATTACTACTTTGTGATTCTTCTTCTGCTGGTGCTGGTGCTTCAGTTTCCTGCTGTTTCTGTTCTTCTTTAGCCTTCTCTTCTGCTTCTTTTTTAACTTTTTCTTGTGCTTCTTTTTCTTCAGCTTCTTTCTTGGCTTTCCTCGGCTGCCTTAAGCTCTGCAGCGCGTTCTTCAGCTGACTTGACCGTATTCTTTGCAGTACCATCTGCATAATTTATTTCAGCATTGGCTGAAACGTTATCCAAGGCGACATGGGTTACGGAATACTTATCAATTTTTTCCTTGCTACTACCTAATTTAATTTCAAGCAAATTTCCATCCTGATCAATTCCTACGTACTGTAAGATAATCTGTCTTGGAATCAATTCATTATACTTATAGACAGCTGTCACCTTATAGTTAAGGTAATAGTTTGGATGATTTGCAAGCCATGAATCAAGTCCATTTTCATAATAGAGCATGCTACTTTGATTTTTGTCATCCGTTCCAGTAAAGGCACCTGTATTTAACCAGGCTGTCATAGGAACTAGATTGCGGCCTTCATCGTTAAGTCCACTAAATTGATACCCAACTAAATGACCGCGATTCATCAGCCAAGCCTCTTTAGAACCATCTCCGTAGTAAAATTTATAGTTATGCCATCCAACTGGATCAAAGGTTAATTTAGCTTCTCTCTTTTCTTTAGGCTCATCACTATCTTTTAGCTGAATGTGAGCATAAGTTGCACGGGATTTTGAATCAAGTTCCCCGAGTTCTAGCTGCTTTTCATTTTTAAAAGTAAGTAAGCCAGCTTCCTTGTATAACTTTGTATTATCCTTCGTAGTCTGTTTAGTCGTCACAGGTTCAGCTACTTTCGCCTCTTCTTTATGTTTCGAGCAGCCAACAGATGTCAGTAATGAAAGTAAAACAACAGAAGTCAAAACTATTCTTTTCATTTCAAATGCCCCTATTTCATTAAAATGTTTATTATATTGTTATTTTATACAATTTTTACCATATATAGTTTGTATTTTCAAACAATTATATAAATTTTTTTAAACAAAGATAAAAAGAGCGAGGTCATACCTCGCTCTTTGATTTCAAATTCATGAAAAAGATATAGAATATTTTTTTATCGTATTTTTATTTAATTTCTATAAGTTTTTTTGATATTTTTTTAGTTAGTTCTTGTTGTTGGCTTGTTGTTAATCTTGAAGAGGTTCGAATCAAAACTGTACCATAAACATAATGCGAACCAGGTTGAAGAGCGGTTCCATCGTATGTACTAATATAATTATTACGTTTTTCTGCTTCCTCTTTAGTCTTATATACTTCTATATTTCCTCCAGCATCATTGCCTTTTTGAATAATATCAGATCCGTTTACTGGTGGATTTACTTGATTATCTACAAAATAAACCGATGCTGTATAGCCACCTTGTTTATTTAAATGCCTATTTGGATCATTACTTTCTGTCACAGATTGTACTCCTGTAATTGTATCAACCTCTTTTAGTCGTTCCTCAATAAAAGTACTAGATGGATTCGTAATTTGTTTTAATTGAATGACGCTATTCTTGTATTTTTCAAGTTTGTCCTTTAACTCATTTTGAAGCTCAGTATAACTTAACGGTTGATTCATTTCATCAGTCTGATTTTCAATATCTTTTGTTTTTTTCTCTATTTCAGGTACTTTTCTTATTGATTTTTGAGTTTCTTCAACAGAATTCTTTAAATCATCTAAAGTATTTGGTTCTAGTGCTTCTTCTCCTTTTTCAACCACCGTTTCAACCTCAGATAATAAGTCTTCAATATCTTTATTTTTTTCTTTTAGAGATGTAGAAGCCTTCTCAAAGTTACTGACAGCAGTTTTATAAGGTACATAAGATAAAAAATAATAACCCAAACTAACACCTAGTACTGCAAATATCATAATAGATATGATTGCTATATTTTTTTCATATTTACTTCCCTAAAAAATTTTTTATTTTATTATACTATCATTGGTTTGCATTTTCAAATAATTATATAAATTTTTAAATAAAGATAAAAAGAGCGAGGTCCCTACCTCGCTCTTTATAAAAATATTTCTTTAGTTTCTAAGGTAAATCATTCCCAGCTGCGAGGTAAAGTAAATCTCGTACCATTCTTTTCGAGTCAGGTTGACATGACTTGCTTGACTGGTCTCTACTAAATGCTTAGGATTGGTGGTTCCGACCACTGCCTGCATCTTGGCTGGGTAGCGTAACACCCAAGCGATAGCAATAGCTGATGGACTTACACCGTATTTTAAGGCTAGTCGATTTAGGACTTGGTTTAGTTGTTGGAACTTTTCATTGCCAACAAAATTCCCCTTGAAGTAGCCAAACTGCAAGACTGACCAGGCCTGAATAACCATGTCGTTTAATTTGCAGTATTCAAAGACGCTGCCATCACGCAAAGCCGCCTTGTTCCCTTCCATATTGACATGAAATCCTGCTTCAAAACCAGGCGTGAAAGCTGCACTTAGTTGTAATTGATTGATAGTTAGAGGCTGTTTGACTTCTTTCTTCAGCAACTCCATCATCATAGGATTTTGGTTGGACACACCAAAATCTCGAACTTTACCTGATGTGTGGAGAATGTCAAATGCTTCTGCTACTTGGTCAGCTTCCATCAAAGCATCTGGACGGTGAAGAAGCAAGCTATCTAAATAGTCAACCTGCAATCTTTTTAAAATACCATCTACTGATTCTAGAATATACTCTTTTGAAAAATCAAAATAGGTAAATTCTTCAATGCGAATACCACATTTGGACTGAATCCACATCTTTTCTCGCAAATCAGGGCGATTCTTTAACACTTGTCCCAGTAATTCTTCGCAACGTCCACTACCGTAGATATCTGCCAAGTCAAAGGCATTGATTCCAACAGACAGTGCTGTTTCAACCAGCTCCTCAACTTCCTTGATCGACTTGTCACTGATGCGCATCATTCCGAGCATAATTTCTGACAGTTCTTTTTTCTCTTGACCAAATGTAATGTATTTCATAGCAACTTCCTCCGTTTTCATTTATTATAAAGGAGAATGACACTTTTATCAACTGCCACCTTACAAAAGAAAAGAACCAGTTCAAACTGGTCCTTTTAAATTTTACCCAATCACACTTCCGTTTGGTACAGCTGGATCAACTGTGAGAAGGGTTAATTTGCCATCATGCTCAGCTGAGAGGATCATCCCTTGGCTGACATATTTTTTCATCATCTTGCGTGGTTTGAGGTTAGCAACGATTTGAACTTTCTTGCCGACCAATTCTTGTTCATTTGGATAGTATTTTGCAATTCCTGAGAGGATTTGACGATCTTCACCATCACCAGCATCTAGGCGGAATTGAAGCAACTTATCAGAACCTTCTACTTTAGAAACTTCTTTAACTTCTGCGACACGGATTTCAACCTTATCGAAGTCTTCAAACTTGATTTCTTCCTTGTTTAGTTTGAGTTCGACTTCATCTGGATTCCATTCTTTTTCAACTGTAGGTCTATTACCTTCCATTTGTTCCTTGATATAAGCGATTTCTTCTTCCATATCCAGACGTGGGAAGATTGGTGTTCCTTTGGCAACTACCGTTACACCTGCAGGGAAATCAGCTAAGCTCAAATTCTCAAGGCTAGCAACTTCTGCTAGACCAAGTTGAGTCAAGACTGCACAACTGGTTTCCATCATAAACGGCTCAATCAAATGGGCAACGACACGAAGGCTAGCTGCCAAGTGGCTCATAACACTTGCTAATTGGTCTCGGAGAGCTTCATCCTTAGCCAAGACCCATGGTGCTGTCTCATCGATGTATTTGTTAGTACGTGAGATCAGGGTCCAGACTGCTTCAAGCGCACGTGGGTAGTCAACTGCTTCCATATGTGTATGGTAATCAGCGATTGATTGTTCCGCAACGTCAGCAAGAGCATTATCAAACTCTGTCACACCCTCTACATAAGCAGGGATTTGCCCATCAAAGTACTTATTAATCATCGAAACCGTACGGTTAAGAAGGTTTCCAAGGTCATTTGCCAATTCATAGTTGATACGGCCTACATAATCTTCTGGAGTGAAGGTTCCGTCTGAACCAACAGGAAGGCTACGCATGAGGTAATAACGAAGTGGATCTAGACCATAGCGCTCTACCAACATTTCAGGATAAACGACGTTCCCTTTAGACTTAGACATCTTACCGTCTTTCATGACAAACCAACCATGGGCAATCAAACGATCAGGCAATTTGATATCCAACATCATGAGAAGGATTGGCCAGTAGATGGAGTGGAAACGAAGGATATCTTTTCCTACCATGTGAAAGACAGTTCCATTCCAGAACTTATCAAAGTTACCATGTTCATCTTGACCATAACCAAGAGCTGTCGCATAGTTAAGAAGGGCATCGATCCAAACGTAGACAACGTGTTTCGGATTTGATGGGACTGGTACACCCCAGGTAAAGGTTGTACGAGATACTGCTAAGTCTTCCAAACCTGGCTCGATGAAGTTACGTAGCATTTCATTAAGGCGACCATCTGGAGTGATGAAGTCAGGATGTGATTTGAAAAATTCAACCAAGCGATCTTGGTATTTGCTGAGGCGAAGGAAATAAGACTCTTCTGAAACCCATTCAACCTCGTGACCTGATGGAGCGATACCACCCGTCACATTTCCAGCTTCGTCACGGAAAACTTCCGCAAGTTGGCTTTCTGTAAAGAATTCCTCATCGGATACTGAGTACCAGCCAGAGTATTCACCTAGGTAGATGTCATCTTGAGCTAGCAAGCGTTCAAAAACCTGTGCTACTACTTTTTCATGGTAGTCATCAGTTGTACGGATAAATTTATCATATGAGATATCGAGTAATTGCCAGAGTTCTTTAACTCCAACTGCCATTCCGTCAACATAGGCTTGAGGCGTGATGCCAGCTTCTTCTGCTTTTTGTTGAATCTTTTGGCCATGCTCATCAAGACCAGTCAGATAAAAGACATCGTAGCCCATCAGGCGTTTGTAACGTGCTAAGACATCACATGCTATAGTTGTGTAGGCAGAACCGATATGAAGTTTACCAGATGGATAGTAAATCGGTGTTGTAATATAAAAATTCTTTTCAGACATAATTTTTCCTTTCCAGGCTAATGAAACCTGTTTTTCTAATACTTCATTATATCATATTTTGATGATTTTCGATAAGGAAATCCACACAAAAACAAGATAGACAAGTGTCCATCTTGTTGATGTTATTCATAACGAAGGGCTTCGATTGGATCAAGTTTCGATGCCTTGTTGGCTGGCAAGACTCCAAAAATCATACCCACACTAGCCGAAACTGCGAGACTAAATAGGGCAACTGGGATTGATACTCCCACTTCTATACCCGCAATCAATCCTTGTAAAAGTATCCCAGCTATAGCTGTTAAGCCTGTCGCAATGGTTAGACCAATGACTCCACCTAGTAAGGTCAAAATCATGGATTCAATCAAAAACTGGATTAAAATATTAGCACGTGTTGCACCCAAAGCCTTACGAAGACCAATCTCACGCGTACGCTCCGTCACCGAAACCAGCATAATGTTCATAACACCAGTCCCTCCAACAAAGAGGGAAATCCCCGCAATAGCACTAATAATCGTTGTTATAAAGCCAAAAAGTTGTTGTACTTCTTGGAAGGCTGCAGTCGCATCTGCCACCTGATACTCCCCTTGCTGAAGACCAGCAATCTCGGTCAATTTTCTAGCTAATTCTGGTCCCACTGTTGGTGTCAAACTGGTATCATTGACACGGAAGACAATATCAGAAATTTCATCCATATTGAAGTTATTGGCAAGAGAAATGTTAGTCGTAATTGGAAGTCCGCCAATACCAAAAGTCTTGGCAGCCTTGGACTCGTCGCTAGTATAGACACCAATGACACGATAACTAAATCCACCAACATCTATAATCTGGTTAACAGCTTCTTGAGCTGATCCAAACAGACTATTAGCAAGTTCTTGGTCTAGTAAAATGACACTGGCAACATCTTTATAATCCTGAGCCATGAGACTTCGGCCTGCAATAATTTCATTTTCAACTGCCTTCATGTAGGTAATATTCCCACCTGTCAAGCTAGCGCGCTCCACTTTTTTATCTTTATAAGACAGGGTGGTATTTGTTGAGTTGGTTACATAGTAACTGTCAACACCTTTCAGCTTGGCAGCTTCTTTAACCCAGGATTCTTGTGGTTTTGGTGGTTCCACAGGAACTACCTCTTCTTTCCCAGAAACTGTTAAAGCTGATTGTTTTTGGGTAAAAGAACCGTCTTTACTTTTAATAGGCGAGAAAAAGACATGGATATTCTTCTGTGACTTGGTCATATTTTTATTAATCTGACGAGACATAGAATCCCCCAGAGCCATAATTACAACAACTGATGAAACACCAATAATAATCCCAATCATAGTGAGAAAAGAGCGCATCTTGTGAGCCATGATAGATGAAAAGGCAAATTTCAGATTCTGCATCTTAGTTTCCCTCCTTTTCTAACTGAGCGCTATCAGACGAAATGACTCCATCTCGAATGACAATCTGGCGTTTAGCATAAGCAGCGATTTCAGGCTCATGCGTTACCATGATAATGGTTTCCTTCTTTATTCAGTTCAACTAATAATTGCATGATTTGGTTACCTGTTTTGGTATCCAAGGCTCCTGTCGGTTCATCTGCTAAGATGATAGAAGGATTGTTTACCAAGGCACGCGCAATAGCCACACGTTGCTTTTGACCACCAGATAATTCCGAAGGCAAATGATGACTACGCTCAGTCAATTCAACCTTATCTAGATATTCCTCAGCTAACTTGCGCCGTTTTGAAGCCGACACTCCTGCGTAAATCAAGGGCAATTCTACATTTTGCAGAGCATTGAGTTTGGATAGAAGAAAGAACTGCTGAAAGACAAATCCGATTTGTTGGTTACGGACCTTGGCTAGTTGTTTTTCACCCAATCCAGCCACTTCTCGGCCTTCAAGATAATACTCTCCACTGGTTGGTGTATCCAACATGCCAATGGTATTCATCAGAGTGGACTTACCAGAACCAGATGGTCCCATGATGGCGACAAACTCACCCTCATTCACTTCTAGATTGATATTTTTGAGCACCTGCAGCTCTTGGTCACCATTACGGTAGCTTCTGCAGATATTTTTTAGACTAATTAGTTGCTTCATCAGCCTTCACCTCTTTTCCTTCCTCTAGAGAAGACGTTGGGTTACTGATGACCTTGACTCCATTTGTCAGACCTGAAGTGATTTCTTGGTTGTCTGCATCAGCATTGCCCAACCCAACTTCCACTTTCTTAGCCTTTTTCTGCTCGTCAAGTACCCAGACATAGTTCTTATCATTTTCAGTCACAATACTTGTTAGAGGAACCAAAATGGCTTTACTCTTATTCTTCACCTCAACACTAACTGAAAATCCTTGTTTCAAGTCACCGATTTCACTTGTAACATCAATAGTATATGGATATTTAGAGCCAGAATTACCAGCTGCTGCGGCAGCCGTTGCACTTGCTGCTTCGCCATTGTTTTTAGGATAGTCAGAGATATAGCTAATCTTACCTGTCCAGCTCTTATCTTGGTAAACTTTAGAAGTAAAGGTTACTTCTTGTCCAACAGATAAGTTGGCAAGGTTATATTCAGATAGTTCACCCTTAACTTGCAAGTTTTCATTACTTACGACATGAACTACCACTTGGCTAGCTCCTGTTGGAGATTTGGAAACATTGTGGTTAACTTCAACCACAGTTCCCTCTAGGGTACTGAGAACCGTCGTTGCATCCAACTGACTTTGAGCCTTGCTTAATTGCGCCGCTGCATCTGCACGAGCATCACGAGCATCACCTAGTTGTGCATCAATAGAAGACACTGAATTTCCTGAGACTGGAGCTGGAGTTTGGGCTGCTGCACCTTCGCCTCCTGCTGACGCTGGTAACTGTGGAGCCGGAGCTGAAGCAGCTTCATTTCGTGCTTGATTGAGTTCGTTGATATGACGATCTGCCTTAGCTACTGCTCTACTAGCTGAATCATAAGCCGCCTGGGCTTCTGAACTACTATACTTGACTAAAGCCTGCCCTTCGCTGACCTTATCACCCACAGAAACAAGGATTTCATCTAAATCTCCCTTACTAGCATCAAAATAAACATATTGTTCATTTTTTGCTGTTACTGTCCCTGACAATAAAACAGAAGATGCCACACTTCCTTCCTTGGCAACAACAAGATGGGTAGCTTCATCTTTTACAGCGGTCTGAGATGGTTGTCTAAAGAGCAAAATCCCCCCAGCCCCCAATACAACTACACTTGCTGCACCAATTGCTGCATACAATTGCCATTTTTTAGCTTTACGATTCTTTTTCATAATGAAACTCCTTTTTGATTTAAAGTCCTTAACAATATTATACAAAAATTAGCAAATAGAAACAATAACAGTTCAGAACGAAATAATGACATTTCAGGATTCAATAATTGTTCGGAAATTATTTTTTTGTTATTGTACTAGTTATATCATACACTTTATTTTTCCTTTTTGCAAGCTTTTTCTTTAATTTTTTTGAACGTAGCAGATTTTTGCAATCAAATCAAAAAAAAGATAGAATATGACTATCAAAAAATGACACTCTACTATTTCAAAGAGTACAAAGGAGTTTTCAATGAGAGAATACGATATCATTGCTATTGGCGGAGGTAGCGGAGGAATTGCTACCATGAACCGTGCTGGCGAACATGGAGCCAAAGCGGCCGTTATTGAGGAAAAGAAATTAGGTGGAACCTGCGTCAACGTCGGCTGTGTTCCTAAAAAAATCATGTGGTACGGAGCACAAATAGCTGAGACTTTCCATCAATTTGGAGAAGATTACGGCTTTAAGACTACTGATCTTAACTTTGACTTTGCAACCCTACGTCGCAATCGTGAAGCCTACATTGATCGCGCTCGTTCTTCTTATGACGGAAGTTTTAAACGTAACGGTGTAGACTTGATTGAAGGTCATGCTGAATTTGTAGATTCTCATACTGTCAGTGTAAATGGTGAACTCATTCGTGCTAAACATATCGTGATTGCTACTGGCGCCCACCCAAGCATTCCAAATATTCCTGGTGCTGAACTAGGTGGTTCTTCTGATGATGTATTTGCCTGGGAAGAATTGCCAGAGTCAGTTGCAATTCTAGGCGCTGGTTATATCGCCGTTGAATTGGCTGGCGTACTCCACACCTTTGGTGTCAAGACAGACCTCTTTGTTCGCCGCGATCGTCCTTTACGTGGTTTTGATTCTTACATCGTTGAAGGTTTGGTCAAGGAAATGGAAAGAACAAACTTGCCACTTCATACTCACAAAGTCCCTGTTAAGTTAGAAAAAACTGCTGAAGGCATTACCATTCATTTCGAAGATGGTACTAGTCACACAGCTAGCCAAGTTATCTGGGCTACAGGTCGCCGTCCAAACGTTAAGGGCTTGCAACTTGAAAAGGCTGGTGTGACTCTGAACGAACGTGGTTTTATCCAAGTGGATGAATACCAAAATACTGTTGTTGAGGGAATCTACGCTCTAGGTGATGTAACGGGTGAAAAAGAGCTGACTCCAGTTGCTATCAAGGCTGGACGTACTTTGTCTGAACGTCTCTTTAACGGAAAAACAACTGCAAAAATGGACTACTCAACTATTCCAACTGTTGTCTTTTCACACCCTACTATCGGAACTGTTGGCTTGACAGAAGAGCAAGCTATTAAAGAATACGGTCAAGAGCAAATCAAGGTTTACAAATCAAGCTTTGCATCTATGTACTCTGCCGTTACTAGCAATAGACAAGAATCCCGTTTCAAACTCATAACAGCTGGTCCAGAAGAAAAAGTTGTCGGACTTCATGGAATTGGATACGGTGTTGATGAAATGATTCAAGGATTTGCTGTTGCTATCAAAATGGGAGCAACCAAGGCTGACTTTGATTCAACTGTGGCGATTCACCCAACTGCATCTGAGGAATTTGTAACCATGCGTTAATCGAAACAAAAGAAGCTGATACAAATGTGTCTGCTTCTTTTTTGATAACTTCTAGACATATGAAAGGACAATTATCCAGCTTCTCTTTCAATCAAATCGGCTGTTACAGTTTTTGTTACCCATGTTTTATAAATAGGTTGACAATAATTCCTCTACGAGTATAATAGTTACTATATATCAGAAAAGAGGTTAACTATTTTGAAAAAAGCTCACGTTTATGCTATCCCTGCTATTGGGGCTGCTCTCATTGCTGTATTGGCACAAATCAGTCTCCCAATTGGGCCTGTTCCCTTCACTCTGCAGAACTTTGCAATCGGCTTGATTGCTACTGTCTTTAGACCGAGAGAGGCTGTACTTTCTGTTGGGCTTTATCTTCTTCTAGGTGCTATCGGTCTTCCTGTCTTTGCAGGAGGTGGAGCTGGATTTCATGCTTTGATTGGTCCTACTGCAGGTTTTCTTTGGTTTTATCTTGTTTACTCTGGACTTACCTCCTCTCTAACTAACAGCGATAGTGGTTTTGTCAGAATTTTTCTAGCAAATCTCTTGGGAGATACACTTGTCTTTGTTGGTGGAATTCTCAGCTTGCATTTCCTAGCTGGAATGCCATTTGAAAAAGCTCTTGTTGTGGGGGTCATTTCCCTTTATCATCCCAGATCTTGGTAAACTTCTTGCTATTAGTTTTATTAGCCGCCCATTACTTCAACGCCTTGAAAATCAGGCGTACTTTGCTAACTAATACTCTTCGAAAATCTCTTCAAACCGCGTCAACGTCGCCTTGCCGTAGATATATGTAACTGACTTCGTCAGTCTTATCTACAACCTCAAAGCAGTGCTTTGAGCAACCTACGACTAGTTTCCTAGTTTGCTCTTTGATTTTCATTGAGTATAAAAAAGGATATCGAGTTGTCATGACTCAATATCCTTTTCTTTCATTTTGAAAACTTAGTTGCCTTTAAAGGCATCCACCATGGTTTGAAATTCTTCATTGGAGAGTAATTCCTTTACCCATTTTAGTATGGTCTGGGCTCCAAGTACGAATATCAAACTTTGCAGGGCACCATTAAAAGCTCACACGGTTGATTTCCTTGGTCCAACCTTTTTCGTTTTCAGAAAAGAGTCAACAAGTGCTCTTCGATTTCAAATGTAAATTCTGCCATTTTTCTTCTCCTTTTTAGCTTTCATTTGATTATTCGTAAAAATCTTGTAGATTTTAGGAAAATTTTTATATAATATTGATATAAAAAGAAGGGAGGCTAATATGAGACATAAATTCCAGCAAGTTCTAGATAAAATACATGATTTTTTAAATGGACATGACCAACCAGACCAGACTGAAAGCAACTCCCTTACGGCTACTATTGAAGAGGCGATCCAAAAACAAACCGCTGTTCACCTTATCTTGTCAGAGACAAGTTTTACAGGTGATATCATCAAATACGATCAGCAACGCCAGCAAATTATCGTGAAAAATTTTGCCAAAAATGTGACCCGTATTATCCGCATAAGCGATATTCAACGCCTGCGATTTGTCCCTTCAACTGTCCAAACAGCCCAAAAAAATAGATTTAAGAAAGAGTGAGATGTCTTGCTTCATCCCACTCTTTTTTCTTAGCGAACTTGTTCAAAATGCAAATGAACGGCGATATGATCTCCATAACCACTTCTTTCCAAGTCACGTTGTAAACGATAGGAAATGTAGTGCTCTGCAATGGTAATGTAACCTGCGCCCAATAAACGATGTTCAACTAAAGACTGAATCATGCTAATGGTAGCACGTTCCACCTTGGCTTCTTCCAAATCCAAAACCACTTTCTTAGTGACTTGTGCAAGGTTTTGACGCAAATCATCTGTCAATACATAGACAGTCTGGGCCGCCTTTAAGATAGCTTGGTAAATCTTATCTGGATTAAATTCAGCAATTTCACCATCACGTTTGATTACTTGCATTGGTTTCTCCTTTAATCTTTATTTTCCTTGATTTCTGCCAGCATTTTTGCTTCTTCTGCTGTCAGTTGATAATGTTTTAACAAATCCGGTCTGCGCTCGTAGGTTTTCTTTAAACTCTCATACAGACGCCACTGACGAATCTTTTCATGGTGACCACTCATCAGAACATCTGGGACGACCATTCCTCGATAGTCGTAAGGACGGGTATACTGAGGATATTCGAGAAGTCCTGATGAAAAACTATCATCTTGGTGGCTAGACTCCTTGCCAATCACCTCTGGAATCAAGCGAACCGTAGCATCAATCATGGTCATTGCTGCCAGTTCTCCACCAGTCAAGACATAGTCTCCTAGGGAAATCTCATCTGTTACCAAGGTCTTAATACGCTCATCATAACCCTCGTAGTGCCCGCAGATAAAGATAAGTTCTTCCTCTTGAGCCAAATCCTCAGCATAGGCCTGATCAAACTGCTTTCCAGCTGGATCGAGGAGAATGACGCGCGGATTTTTCTTTTCAATAGCGTCAAAGGCATCGAAAATAGGTTGCGCCCGGAGCAACATCCCCTGTCCGCCTCCGTATGGCTCGTCGTCTACATGGCGAGCCTTTTCAGCATTTTCTCGAAAATTATGATACTGGATATCCAAGAGCCCTTTTTCTCGAGCCTTTCCGACGATTGAGTGCTCCAGTGGAGAGAACATCTCTGGAAAGAGGGTTAATATATCAATCTTCATCGTCTAATCCTTCTAAGATTTCCACATCGACCCGTTTATTTGGAATATCCACATTGAGAATCACTGGTGGGATATAAGGCAGTAACAAATCACGTTTGCCTTTTCTCTTGACTACCCAGACATCGTTGGCACCTGGTTGCAGGATTTCCTTGATGGTTCCAATCAAGTTATCCCCCTCATAGACCTCCAAACCGATAATCTCGTGATAGTAAAATTCACCATCGTCTAGGTCATTCAAATCTTCCTCAGCTACCTTGAGACTGTATCCCTTGAATTTTTCAATCGCATTGATATGGTACATATCTTTGAATTTAATAATGTCAAAATTCTTCTGTTTACGGTGACTAGCGATAGTCACTGTTTGGACAAACTGATCTTTTTCATCAAACAAAGACAGCTCAGCGCCTTTTTTAAAGCGTTCTTCTGCAAAATCCGTCACAGACAAGACTCGCATCTCACCCTGCAACCCTTGCGTATTGACGATTTTCCCAACATTAAAGTAGTTCATCTTGTCTCCTGTATCTATTTCTATCCTTTATTTTATCACGTTCTATGGATTTTCACAAGTTGGAGGAAGATACATAGAGGGGCCCTATAGTCCCAAAAGTGCTAATAATTTTCTCTTTAATGTTAATTTATATTTAAAAGATGAGATATTTACATTCCCGTTATACATATTGCTATAAAATGTATATTCCCCAATTTCACCCTGACTTGTTTTTCCATTTCATTCTTAAACTAGGCATATTCTCTGAGTAAATTTGTATGAATCAATAAGCATGTATAATTCTTTAAATTTCTAACTGTATGCAGTTTATTATTAACAATCAAACAATTGCTTTTTGAATCATAGTTTAAAGAATAAAAATTCTACTATTTCAATATCAACTTCTTTGGGATAAAAAAATCAAATGATTAAAAAGGTTTGCTACTTACATTATGTGTAAATTCATGAATATAGTGAAACTTTGTATGTAAAGATTCAAACTCGAATGGTTTAATTTCCTTGATTTCAATATTATTGATATAAACCTTATTCTGGAAAGTTATCTTTATAATCACAGCAATAAATGTCGCAATTTGTAAAATTCGTAATAGCCAATCAATACACATTGACCAATCTATGTTAAAAACACAATCAATATTCATTCTTCTTTCAGTTTCCTTTCAGAAATCCTTCCAAATCTCGTTCATGTTGGTACTTAATGGCTGCAGTTTTATCTTTCTCAAAGATAGTTTTAGTAAGGTCAATATGATTAATAGCTGCGATTGCGACGGTGTAGTGAATGATATCAGCCAGTTCTTTGGCAAGTTCCTCGTTCGAGTCCTGAACCCCCTCTTTTCGACCAGAGCGCCCATTCAAAACTTCGGCTACTTCTCCGACTTCCTCCACTAGCTTGATAAAAAGACCTTCCTCAGTCCTAGACTGCCGGTAATGTTCGAGTAAGTAGTCTTGTAATTGTCTAAACGTTAAATCTTTCATCCTCTATTCCTCACAAAAAAGCGAGACATTCGTCCCGCCCTTCTTATTTTTCGTCAATAACGATTCTTACTTTTTTGTCTTCAGTTGGGACAGAGTAGACAATCGTTCTTATCGCAGAAATAGTGCGACCCTTACGACCGATTACACGACCCACATCGCTTTGATCAAGATCCAAGTGATATTCCAAAAATTCTGGTGTATCTTCAATCTTGATAGTTAAGGCATCTGGTTGTGAAATCAAGGGTTTCACAATCGCAATAATGAGATTTTCAATCGTATCCATCTATCAACCTACTTTAAACTTATTTTGAGAATTTAGAATCGTGGAATTTTTTCAATATGCCTTCTTTTGAAAGGATGTTACGTACTGTATCTGAAGGTTGAGCTCCATCAGCCAACCATGCAAGAACGCGGTCTTCTTTCAAAGTTACTTGGTTTTCAGCAACAAGTGGGTTGTAAGTTCCAACTGTTTCGATGAAACGTCCGTCACGTGGTGAACGTGAATCTGCTACGTTGATACGGTAGAAAGGTTTTTTCTTAGAACCCATACGAGTCAAACGGATTTTTACTGCCATTTTTAATATCTCTTTTCTTTAATTTTTTTATTTGAGTGAAATAGCTGAGCTATTTAGCACATGTTCTATTATAGCAGATTTCTAACAGGTGTCAAGAAAAAAACTTGACAGAGTTTGAATTTTTTTAAACCATTTAGAAATTTGTTAGAATTTTTAAAGAAAAAAATCAGAAAAAAAGAATGTCATGAATACTATTGTAGAAAAATTTTTATAAAGATCATCAAGTCAAACCCTTTATCTCTCCTGAACGTGATTTGGATGCCTGGCTCCTAAATCCAAAACCTGTTCCCAAGCGAAATATCAAGAATTTTTAAGAACGATATCTACTAATTAATTTATAAAATATGAATTAATAGATTCTAAATAGGGAATAATTTAATTCTGAAAAATTAACTTCTACACCTACAAATCTTATTCTGACAGACTTTATAATAGTCTAAGAAAAAGTAGAGATTCATACAGTATCTAGATTTTCCAAATATTCTTTATCATCAAATATTATTAACGAAAACTATCCAAACCAAATCCGATGCATTGCTTCAAAGAATTCTTTAGTTGTTTGACTATCGAGGGCTTTTTATTAAAAAAATTTTTTTCAAATATTTTCCACTTTTGGCAAATAAATTCTTGCTTTCCAAATTTAAATGTGATATATTTATAACATAAAATTTAAGTGTTATATATTTATAACACAAAAAAGGAGTCTATCATGAAAAAAAGTCAAAAAATGCGTGGCCTCATTGCAGTTATTGCCGTAGCTCTCTTTATTGATTTTACTGTTTTATTTGGTTCTAATCTTAGTTGGGAACCCAAGTTAGTTATTACTGGTATTTCAGTGTTAGGTCAAATTATAGCTATTTGGGGCTGGCTACATAGGAAACCACGGCCTCATAAGAGTCAGAAAGGTAAGGGAAAGATTATTTTTGACTTGTCTGCTAAGCTTTACGCGATACTTGTGTTTGCAGCAAGCATTTTTTATACAGTAGGAATTTGGGTTGCGAACCCAAGCGAAAGTTCTGGTATTAAAGAATGGATTTTAGGAATTGGCCTCGTTATTGAAGTGATTGTATTTGTTTTTTTCTCCTTGAAAAATGTCAAGGAAACTCCGGACGAACGCTTTTATGCTAATTTAGCCAAGGCAGCTAGCTTGATGTTTGTTTTTATACTGGGCGCACTGATGATCCTATCAGTTATCATTGGGTATATGGGGTCTCTCACTCTTTACATGGGACAGATATTTATTAGCATAGCTGCCTTGATTTTCATCTTTGCGGTTGTCTATTTTATCTTGGAACGTAGAGGATAAGTATGGCCAAAGAAAGCAAGATTATTACTAATCTCAAATCTGTTCGTGAGTCCACAGGCATGACCCAGCAGGAGTTAGCCGACCTCATCGGCATGCGACGCGAGACAATTCTGCACTTGGAAAATAACCGTTACAATCCTTCGCTGGAAATGGCTCTTAAAATTGCTCAAGTTTTTAATCTGAAAGTAGAAGACCTCTTTGAACTCAGACAGAAAGAGGAAGCATAATTCTTTTCGAGACCTAGCATTAAGTTCATTGATTAATTAGGAATTGAAGCCAAAAGAAAAAATCCTTTGAAAATGTACTCTTTTAAAATATAGTAATTCTTATGGCATTGATATCCTAAAACATTTAGATACGCTTGTTGAAAAAGGATATGCTATTATCGAAACCGCCTTTGACTCGCTTGACCATCTAAATGCTACCATCAAAAAGAATATCCTCAAAAGCAAGAGAATTACAGGACTTTCTAAGATGAAGACTGCAGATCTGGACCAAGCCGTTCATGACAACTTGACAGAAGAAGAATTAGCAAGTCATTTTACCGTTCGTGGCTACAAATTGACTCCAAAGGGGGAGCAGATACTGGAACAGTACCAGAACATTATTGACCGACATCCAAAGAAAAATCTCTAATCAAGCGACTTTTTGCTTGACTTTCTCTTAAACGACCTTGTCACTAATATTTGAAATCCCCTTCCTTTTAGGGTACAATGGTAGAAATGAATTTTTGAGAGGATCAGAATGAAAAAACTAGCAACCCTTCTTTTACTATCAACTGTAGCTTTAGCTGGATGTAGCAGTATCCAACGCAGTCTGCGTGGTGATGACTATGTTGATTCCAGCCTTGCTGCTGAAGAAAGCTCCAAAGCAGCTGCCCAAGCAGAAAAAGATTTGAAAGACGCCTTAACTAATGAAAATGCTAACTTCCCTCAACTTTCCAAGGAAGTTACTGAAGACGAGGCTGAAGTCATTCTCCACACCAGCCAAGGTGATATTCGCATTAAACTCTTCCCTAAACTCGCTCCTCTAGCAGTTGAAAACTTTCTTACTCATGCAAAAGAAGGCTATTATAACGGCATTACCTTCCACCGTGTTATCGATGGCTTTATGGTCCAAACTGGAGATCCAAAAGGGGACGGTACAGGTGGTCAGTCTATCTGGCATGACAAGGATAAGACAAAAGACCAGGGAACTGGTTTCAAGAACGAGATCACTCCTTATCTCTATAACATCCGTGGTGCTCTTTCTATGGCTAATACTGGTCAACCAAACACCAATGGTAGCCAGTTCTTCATCAACCAAAACTCTACAGATACCTCTGCTAAACTCCCTACAAGCAAGTATCCAAAGAAAATCATCGAAGCCTACAAAGAAGGTGGAAATCCTAGTCTAGATGGCAAGCACCCAGTCTTTGGTCAAGTGATTGATGGTATGGATGTTGTAGATAAGATTGCTAAAGCCGAAAAAGATGAAAAAGACAAGCCAACTACTGCTATTACTATCGATAGCATCGAAGTGGTGAAAGACTACGATTTTAAATCTTAAAAACCAAAAAAATACAGTATCCACATTCGGTACTGTATTTCTTTTACTCTCATTCTTATACTCAATGAAAATCAAAGAGCAAACTAGGAAGCTAGCCGCAGGCTGCTAAAAACACAGTTTTGAGGTTTTAGATAAGACTGACGAAGTCAGTTACCTATACCTACGGTAAGGCGACGCTGACGTGGTTTAAAGAGATTTTCGAAGAGTATTAAAAATCCAAAAAATACAGTATCCACATTCGATACTGTATTTCTTTTACTCTCATTCTTAAGTTAAATTATTAAAATCCCAGATTTGGTCCATCCAGCCTTCATAAAAGTCTGGTTCGTGGCAAACCATAAGGATAGATCCTTTATATTCTTTCAGAGCTCGTTTGAGCTCGTCCTTAGCATCCACATCCAAGTGGTTGGTAGGTTCGTCTAGTACTAAAACGTTGTTTTCACGATTCATCAAGAGACAGAAACGCACCTTGGCTTGTTCCCCACCTGACAAGACCTGAATTTGACTTTCGATATGTTTGGTTGTCAAACCACAACGAGCAAGGGCTGCACGGACTTCTGCTTGATTAAGGGCTGGAAAGGCATTCCAGACTGCTTCTAAAGGTGTCTGACGATTGCCTCCTTCTACTTCCTGCTCAAAGTAACCGAGTTCTAGGTAGTCACCGCGTTCCACTTCCCCAGCGATTGGAGGGATAATTCCCAAGAGACTCTTCAAGAGAGTTGTTTTCCCAATACCATTTGCTCCGATAATGGCAACCTTTTGATTGCGTTCAAAGGTAAGATTTAAAGGCTTTGTAAGTGGACGATCATAACCTATCTGCAAGTCCTTGGCTTGGAAGATAAAGCGCCCTGGTGTACGAGCTGGTTTGAAATCAAAGGATGGTTTTGGTTTCTCACTTTGCAACTCGATAATATCCATCTTATCCAATTTCTTCTGACGAGACATGGCCATATTTCGTGTTGCAACACGCGCTTTGTTTCGAGCCACAAAATCCTTGAGGTCGGCAATCTCTTTTTGCTGGCGTTCGTAGGCAGCCTCCAACTGAGATTTCTTCATTGCATAAACTTCTTGGAACTGGTAATAGTCACCAGAATAACGCGTCAGCTGTTGATTTTCCACATGATAAACAATATTGATAACGTCGTTCAGAAATGGAATATCGTGCGAAATAAGGACAAAGGCATTCTCATAATTCTGCAGATAACGCTTGAGCCATTCAATATGCTCAGCATCCAAGTAGTTGGTCGGCTCGTCCAAGAGCAAGATATCTGGCTTTTCAAGGAGAAGCTTGGCCAAAGCACCTTGGTTCTTTGCCCACCTGACAAAGAAGTTACATCTGTATCCATACCAAAGTCCATAACACCAAGGGCACGCGCTACTTCATCAATCTTAGCATCCAAGGTATAGAAATCACGACTCTCCAGACGGTCTTGAAGTTCGCCAACTTCTTCCATGAGAGCATCAACATCCGCTCCGTCTTCAGCCATTTCCATATAAAGGTCATTGATACGGGATTCAGCTTTAAAAAGCTCATCAAAGGCTGTACGGAGAACATCACGCACCGACTGCCCTTCAGCAAGTACTGAGTGCTGATCCAAGTAACCAGCAGTAACATATTTAGACCACTCAACCTTCCCTTCATCTGGCAACATCTTACCAGTCACAATACTCATAAAGGTTGATTTCCCTTCACCATTGGCACCGACCAGACCGATATGTTCTCCCTTGAGAAGACGGAAGGACACATCTTCAAAAATTGCACGGTCACCAAAACCGTGACTCAGATTTTTAACTTCTAAAATACTCATTTTAATTCCTTATCTTGTTTTTATGTAATCGTTTATAAAGTAGCCAAGCCAGATAGCCACCCAAGGTATTGGTCCACAAATCATCAATCTCAAATACCCGATTGAAATCAAAGAAAAAGTCTAAAACTAGCTGTGTGCACTCGATTCCAAGACTCACTAGAAAGCTAAAAAGAAGAACCTTTTTTGTTTTCTGCAAGTTTGGAAGGAGATAAAGGAGTTGGAAAATCAGAGGAAAAAGCAAGAAGACATTGAGGATATTTTGTAAAAAAATCCAACATAATTGTCCAATGTCACTCACTTCACCCAGTTTCCAGAGAGAATTGAAAGGAGTCAAAAGAAAAACCAGGCGTCCAAGATGCTGAATACCTGGAGTTTCCACTCCCACAGGAGATTGTTCTTGAGGAGTAAAGCAAAAATAGACAATGCAACTGCTATAGAAAATGACTCCCCAGACCAAAACATGATTATAAGTTTTCTTCATCATTAAGGATTGACTGCTGCGACTGCTTTCTGGCGGTCACGTTTCATTGTGTTAGAGCGCAATTGTCCACAAGCCGCATCAATATCTGTACCGTGCTCTTGACGAACCACACAGTTGACACCTTTTTTCTTAAGCGTATCATAGAAAGCCATCACGCGCTCTTTGGGGCTACGGCTATATTGGTCATGCTCGCTAACTGGGTTATAAGGAATCAAGTTAACATAAGACAATTTCTTGATATTCTTGAGCAATTCAGCCAATTCCAAGGCTTGTTCTACACCGTCATTGACTTCATTGAGCATGATATACTCAAAGGTCACACGACGGTTGGTTGTCTCAATGTAGTACTCAATAGCCGCAAAGAGTTTTTCAATCGGAAAGGCACGGTTAATCTTCATGATGCTTGAGCGCAATTCATTGTTAGGTGCGTGAAGGGAAACGGCAAGATTGACCTGTACACCTTCATTAGCAAAGTCACGAATTTTATGGGCCAAACCTGAGGTTGAAACCGTGATGTGACGAGCACCGATAGCCATTCCCTTGTCATCATTAATAGTACGGACGAAATTCAAGACATTATTGTAGTTATCAAATGGCTCACCTATTCCCATGACAACGATATGGCTGACGCGTTCATCCTGACCACGCTCATCAAAGTATTTTTGAACCAGCATGATTTGCGCTACAATTTCACCGTTATTGAGGTCCCGTTGCTTCTTAATCAAACCAGAGGCACAGAAGGTACAACCGATATTACAGCCGACCTGAGTCGTCACACAGACTGACAAACCGTAGTGCTGACGCATCAGTACAGTCTCAATCAACATACCATCAGGCAGCTCAAAGAGATATTTGACCGTACCATCGGCAGACTCTTGCACGATACGCTGTTTCAAGGGATTGACCACAAACTGGTCATTGAGCTTAGCAATCAAATCCTTAGAAAGGTTGGTCATTTCTTCAAATGACTGGACACGTTTACGGTAGAGCCATTCCCAGATTTGATCTGCACGGAATTTCTTTTCTCCCTGCTCCAATACCCATTCCTGCATGGTTTGACGTGTTAAACTATAAATTGACGGTTTCATTTCTTCTCCTTATTTTCTACTCACTTCTGACGAATGACAAAATGACGTTGTCTCTTGTCCTCTTTCTGAGAATGCTGGTCTTTCTGACGACGTCTATTTTTCTTATCTGCATTCGGTTTTCGTTTGGTTTGAGCCGGTTTCTTTCCTTTTCTAGAAGGTGTTTCTTCTTCCTTCTTACGCATTTTCTTGTCAAATGATGCTCGCTTAGGGGCTTCATTTTCTAGGACAAAATAGGCACAACCATAACTACAATACTCTAAAAGGTAGTCTTGTAAACGACTGATTTTTTCAAGTTTTTCTTCTGTTCGATCATCCTTGTAAAAACCTCGTAGGCGAAGCTGTTCGTTGCTCCAATCTCCCACGATATAATCAAACTTGGTTAAGACTTCTGAAAAACGCTGATTAAAAGCCGTCACATCAAAGGCATCCTTGATATTTTCCACCAAGGAAAAAGCTATCCCTTCCGTTTCAACCTTGTCCCCGTGTAAATGAAACTCAGGACCAGGAAACTTGTTATAGTTGTATAATTCAGGTGCAATTTCTTTTCGCATAGATATCCTTTTTCCACGATTACTTAATACTTTATTCTACCATAATTTCTAGCACTTAGCACGTTTCTCATAAAAATGAAAAAAGTCTGACGATTTTGTCAGACCAGAATCATATAACCTTAAAAAGAGAAGAACAATTCTTCCCTCCGTATATCATTATTTAGCAGCTGCGTACAATTCATCTACTTTGTTCCAGTTAATCACTGAGAAGAAAGCTTTGATGTAGTCAGGACGCACGTTGCGGTATTTCACGTAGTAAGCATGTTCCCAAACGTCCAAGCCCAAGATTGGTTTTTTACCTTCTGAAATTGGTGTATCTTGGTTTGCTGTTGAAGTCACTTCAAGTTTACCTTCTTTGTTAACAACCAACCATGCCCAGCCTGAACCGAAACGAGTTGTTGCGGCTGCAGTGAGGCTGCTTGGAATTCTTCAAATGAACCAAAAGTTGCATCGATTTCTGCTGCAAGTTCTGCTGATGGAGCTGTTTTCTCAGGAGTCATCAATTCCCAGAAAAGAGCATGGTTCAAGTGTCCACCACCATTGTTAATGAGTGCTTGACGGATATCAGCTGGGATAGATTCTACATCAGCAAGCAAGGCTTCAAGGTCTTCACCAATTTCAGGGTGTTTTTCAAGAGCTGCATTAGCATTGTTGACATAAGTTTGATGGTGTTTGTCATGGTGCAAGTGCATTGTTTCAGCATCGATGTATGGTTCCAATGCATCGTAAGCATATGGAAGATCTGGTAAGATAATAGCCATCTGTAATACCTCTTTTTCTTTCTATATGAAAATGATAACGCAAACATTCACTTTTTTCAAGTTTTTTGCTTATAGATAGGGAAATCACTGAATATTTTCTAATAATGCTTTTCGAAAATCTCTTCAAACCACGTCAGCACACCTTGGATTATATATGTGACTGACTTCGTCAGTTCTATCTGCAACCTCAAAACTGTGTTTTGAGCTGACTTCGTCAGTCTTATCTACAACCTCAAAGCACTGCTTTGAGCAACCTGCGGCTAACTTCCTAGTTTGCTTTTTAATTTTCATTGAGTATAAAACAAGCAAATCACTAAGAAACCCACGACAAGATAATCCTGACGCGGGTTGTAGTTTCAAAAATAGTATCAATCTACCTGACTAGCAATCTGTAAGAGTGCCTTTTCAAAAAGGAAACCTTTTTCATAAAGACCTGTCTTAATCTGATAATCTGTCTCAATCAAATAAGAAATAGCTTGCTTCAAAAAGCTCAAGGACAGTCCTCGCGCATCTCTCAGCGCAAACTTAATCTGATAGGGATTAGGATTGCGTCCCAGATAACTGCCTAAACTACTTGCAATCTGCGATTCTGTTTGACCAGACTCCGCCAAAATCTTCACCTGGGTAAAAGTCCGAAATTGTCCCAGCATGACTGCAATCAGTTTGATTTCATCTTCCCCCTTGCAAAGTCAAGTCTCTAACCAAGTCGCGCGCCTGGTCCATCTTTTTAGTCAGAATAAACTGAGTTAAATCAAAAATATTGTCCTGTAAGGTCTTAGGAATAGCATTGATAATATCTTCTTCCTCGATAACAGAGTCTTCCTTATAGGACTGTAAAAAGAGGAGATTTTTCTGAATTTCGCTAAATTGAAAACCAGATTTGATAAGGAGATTTTCAAAAGAATAATTGGCAAACTGCAAACCTTGTTTCTGACTCCACTTTTGAAAATACTGGCGCAGTTCTTGTTCTTTGACTTCTACTGCATCAAAGACCTTGGCATCACGCTTAAGTAATTTGACCAACCGTCTTTTGCTATCCAGCTTTCCTTCTGCAAAGATTAACAACTTGGTTGTTGGTGAAGGATTGTCAAGGTATTCCTCAAAAGATTTGAGCTCAGCATCTGTCAAAAAGCGTTTCTTGGCTGTCGTGATATCAACAAAATGGTCTAGTATCACGATTTTCTCATCCGCAAAGAAAGGGAGACTGACCAGCTCCAGTTCCACATCCTTGTAGACTACTTCTTTCATATCAAAGTAGGCAAAGTTGAGGTCAGCAGAATCATAACCAATCTGTTTCAACACTTGACTCTTCATAACTTCAAACTGACCCTGATCTGTCCCTGTAAATAGGCTCAAGCTCGGTAAATTTGATAAAGTCAACTTCTGACTTTCTTCAATGGCAAGCATCTTCTCTCCTTTCTTCTGATTTTTAATGAATTTAATCGATATAGCGCAATTTCCCACGGAAATCTTCTAGGCTCTCATATCCTTTTTCCGCCATGATTGCTTTTAGTTCATTGGTAATTCGGTCAAAAGCACCAACGCCTTCTTTGTGAAGGGTTGTTCCCACCTGCACCATACTGGCTCCACAGAGGATGTGTTCAAAGGCATCACGACCAGTCAAAACGCCACCTGTTCCGATGATTTGGATTTGAGGATTTAAGCGTTGGTAGAAAGCGTGAACATTGGCTAGAGCAGTCGGTTTGATATACTCTCCACCAATGCCACCGAAACCATTTTTAGGACGGATAACGACAGACTCGTCTTCTATATAAAGGCCATTTCCGATAGAGTTGACACAGTTGACAAACTTGAGCGGGTACTTGTTGAAAATAGCTGCCGCTTGGTCAAAATGAACAATGTCAAAATATGGTGGCAATTTAATTCCCAGAGGTTTTGTAAAGTAAGCAAATACTTCTGCCAAAATCCGGTCTGTTGTCTCAAAATCATAGGCAATCTGAGGTTTACCTGGAACATTTGGACAGGAGAGGTTTAGCTCAGTCAGGCCACGAAAGTCACTCTCTTGAACCTTTTTCAAGATGGTATGAGTTTCTTCTGGAGACATTCCGACTAAAGATAGAAAGAAAGTACGGTTAGGTTCTTTCTTGCAATTCCAATAGATAGTTCAAGTAATATTCTAAACCATTATTTGGCAGACCCATAGAGTTAATAGAACCAAGTGGAACATCTTGATAGCGTGGTTCAGGGTTCCCCTGACGAAATTCCAAGGTTGCCGTCTTAGTGACAAAGGTTCCCGCTGCTGAGTTTTTACACCTTCTAATTCCTCAATTGTCATACAGGCAACACCTGCCGCATTCATCAAGCAATTGTCAAACTCAAAACCAGCAATTTGTGTTTTTTTGTTGATACCATGATTCTGATCCTCCGGATTCCTTTTTATTGCTAATATTATACCATATTTTCAGATTTTCTCTTTAAGAAAGTCATTTATAAGAAAAAAACGTTCGTTTTTATCTACTTTCAAACAAAAAAACTAAATTGAAAAGAATTTTTTTAGAAAATTTATGTTTTTTTCTTTTACAGTAAAAATTCTGCTATAATGACTCATGTAATAAAATATGACAACAAAAGGAGAACGATATGACATCTGCTAAAGAATATATCCAAAGCGTGTTTGAAACTGTAAAAGCTCGTAACGGGCACGAGGCTGAGTTCCTCCAAGCTGTTGAAGAATTTTTCAACACTTTAGAACCTGTATTTGAAAAACACCCTGAGTATATCGAAGAAAATATCTTGGCACGTATTACTGAACCAGAGCGCGTGATTTCTTTCCGTGTTCCTTGGGTTGACCGTGATGGAAAAGTTCAAGTAAACCGTGGCTACCGTGTTCAATTCAACTCAGCTGTTGGACCATATAAAGGTGGACTTCGTTTCCATCCAACTGTAAACCAAGGGATTTTGAAATTCCTCGGATTTGAACAAATTTTTAAAAATGTCTTGACTGGACTTCCTATCGGTGGAGGTAAAGGTGGTTCAGACTTCGATCCTAAAGGTAAAACTGATGCTGAAGTGATGCGCTTCTGCCAAAGCTTCATGACAGAATTGCAAAAATACATCGGACCATCACTTGACGTACCTGCTGGTGATATCGGTGTCGGTGGACGTGAGATTGGTTACCTTTACGGTCAATACAAACGCCTTAACCAATTTGATGCTGGTGTCTTGACTGGTAAACCTCTTGGATTTGGTGGTAGCTTGATTCGTCCAGAAGCAACTGGTTACGGTTTGGTTTACTACACTGAAGAAATGCTTAAAGCAAATGGCAACAGCTTTGCTGGTAAGAAAGTCGTTATTTCAGGTTCTGGTAACGTGGCTCAATACGCTCTTCAAAAAGCAACTGAACTCGGTGCAACTGTTATCTCTGTATCTGACTCAAATGGTTATGTCATCGATGAAAATGGTATCGACTTCGATCTTTTGGTTGATGTTAAAGAGAAACGTCGCGCTCGTTTGACTGAGTATGCAGCTGAGAAAGCAACTGCTACTTATCATGAAGGCTCTGTCTGGACTTACGCTGGTAACTATGATATCGCTCTTCCATGTGCGACTCAAAACGAAATCAATGGTGAAGCAGCTAAACGCTTGGTTGCTCAAGGCGTGTTCTGTGTATCTGAAGGTGCCAACATGCCAAGCGACCTTGATGCCATCAAAGTTTACAAAGAAAATGGTATCTTCTATGGACCAGCAAAAGCTGCCAATGCTGGTGGTGTAGCCGTTTCAGCTCTTGAAATGAGCCAAAACAGCCTTCGCCTCTCATGGACTCGTGAAGAAGTTGATGGACGTCTTAAAGACATTATGACAAACATCTTCAACACAGCTAAAACAACTTCAGAAACATATGGTCTTGATAAAGACTACCTTGCAGGAGCAAACATTGCTGCCTTTGAAAATGTAGCAAACGCTATGATTGCACAAGGTATTGTTTAAGATTTATTGGCTCAATCCTCAATCACTATGATTGGGGATTTTTAGGTTGAGTTAAACAGTTGGAAAATTACTTACTCTCCCCTTTTTTGCCCCCTGACACGAAAAAATAAAAACCGCTACTCCTAAGAATAGCGGTTTAATTATGTTTTTAAGCTACTAATGTAGTCACTCTATTATTTAAGAGTAACTGAAGCTCCAGCTTCTTCCAATTTAGCTTTGATTTCTTCAGCTTCTGCAGTTGCAACGCCTTCTTTAACAAGTGCTGGTGCACCGTCAACAAGTTCTTTAGCTTCTTTAAGACCAAGACCTGTGATTTCACGTACAACTTTGATAACGCCAACTTTTTTGTCGCCTGCAGATGTCAATTCAACGTCGAATGAATCTTTAGCAGCACCAGCGTCAGCAGCACCAGCTGCAGCAACAGCTACAGGAGCAGCTGCAGTTACACCAAATTCTTCTTCGATAGCTTTTACAAGGTCGTTCAATTCAAGGATTGAAGCTTCTTTAATTTCAGCAATAATGTTTTCAATGTTCAATGCCATTGTTATTTCCTCCAAATATGTTTTAAAATTTATAATAGTTTTCTCGTAGCTAGGCTACGCTGCGTAGCTTAAGATTAAGCTGCGTCTTCTTTGTTGTCTGCAACCGCTTTGACTGCAAGAGCAACGTTGCGCACTGGCGCTTGAAGTACAGAAAGGAGCATAGAAAGAAGTCCTTCGCGGTTTGGAAGAGTTGCAAGTGCAAGAATCTCTTCTTTAGATGCGACAGCGCCTTCGATTGCACCACCTTTGATTTCAAGTGCTTCAGCGTTTTTAGAAAAGTCGTTCAAGATTTTCGCTGGTGCGATAACATCTTCGTTAGAAAATGCTACTGCAGATGGTCCAACAAATACTGATGCAAGTTCTTCAAGACCAGCTTTTTCAGCTGCACGACGCAAGATTGAGTTTTTAATCACTTTATACTCAACTTCGCTTCCACGAAGCTCACGACGAAGAACTGTATCTTGCTCAACTGTCAAACCACGAGCGTCTACAACGACGATAGATGCAGCAGCTTTCATTTTTTCAGCTACTACGTCAACTAGTTCCGCTTTTTTAGCAATAATTGCTTCACTCATTAGTGTGTTCACCTCCGTTATTATTTTGCTTGGGGAAATTTTTCAAAAGAAAAACGCGCCCAAACCTAGACACGAAAGTACAATACGCTTCTTTTTACATGATACGTTTTGTCCTCGGTAGGATACTTATGAGTCGAGCTCCCCTACTGTCTTAGGCAGTTTTTTCAAACCGTATATAAGTATAGCATAGTCAAAAAAAGAATGCAAGATTTTTGCAAACTTTTTAACTTTTTCGTGATTTTTCTTTTAAAGTTCTACTGTCAGGACTTGACCTTGCCTAACAACCTGTTCTCCGGCAATATAAACATCATCTACATCACTGGATTTGACAGCATAGACAAGGTGAGAAAGCATATTTTCCTGGGGTTGGAGATGGATTTTCCCTTGAGGTTGAATGACGAGAAAATCTGCCTGTTTACCAACTTCCAGACTTCCTATCTTATTTTCCATCCCTAGGACCTTAGCCCCTTCGATTGTCAGTGCCTTGAGAGCTGTTTCGATTGGGAATTGGCTGGCATCTCCACTTTTCATTTTCTGAAGAAGGGCTGCAGTCCGTCCTTCCTCAAACATATCAAGGTTGTTATTAGAAGCAACTGAATCTGTCGCAATTCCCACAGCTACTCCTGCTTTTTGGAGTTGGGTGATTGGAGCGATTCCTGAGGCCAATTTGAGGTTACTAATAGGATTGTGGGCGATAGATACTTGAGACATTGCTAAGCGTTCAACTTCTCGCTCGTTTAATTCGACCCCGTGAGCAAAGACCGACGGATGATCTAAATAGCCCAGTTCTTCTAGAAAGGCGAGTGGGCGTTTACCGTATCGTTTCAGGATAATTCCCGACTCCTCCTTGGTCTCCGCCACATGGATATGGATTGGAATAGCAAGCTCTTTTGCCATATCTAAGCTCGCTTCCAGCAAATCTCTACTACAACTGTAAGGAGAATGTGGGGCTACCATCACCTTGAAATTTGGATTTTTATATCCAATAATTTCTTCAATGATTGCTCGAGTTCTGCTTATAGTCTCAGCAGTTGTCTCTGCCTCTGAAGAAAAGAGGGTCGGTGAGAAATAACAACGCATCTTGGAATCTTTCACTGCCTGATAAATCCGCTCAATATCCACACCATTGGGATTATACATGTCGTTAAAGGTTGTTGTTCCGACTGGAGCATCTCTATCAGAGCTTCTTTGACCGCCTTGGTAGTCATGTCGGGAGTAAACTCAGCTTCTGCTGGCCAGATATAGTCATTGAGCCATTCATGAAGATTGCTATCATCTCGGATTCCTCTCAATCCTGTCATAGCAGAATGGGTGTGACAATTGACCAAACCAGGCATAATCCAAGCCCCCTGATAGTCTGTAATCTGCTCAGCTTGCTCTAAAATCTCTGACTTCTCTTGACCGACATAGACTATTTTAGAATCCTTAACGGCTAAAATTCCATCTAGATAGACATAGAAATCTTGATCACAAGTCACGATATTTACATGCTGATAGACTTTCATACTAGGCTCCTTTTCTAAAAGACAATTTATACTCAAATTCAAACCACTTCATTGAGTATTATAGTGAACAATTTTTCTAGCTATTGTAACAAAAAAGCCACCCGAAGGCAACCTTTTTTGTTCATGAGATTTCAGAATAGAAAGAATTATTCAGAGCTAAAAGCTGCAGCTTGCTGCATTTGGTAATACTTGCCCTTTCTAGCCATGAGATCCTGATGATTGCCATACTCCACGATGTCACCATTCACCAAGACTAAAATCAAATCCGCATCCTGAATGGTTGACAAACGGTGAGCAATGATGAAGCTTGTGCGACCCTTCATGAGTTTAGCGAAGGCATCCTGTACCAACACTTCTGTCCGCGTATCGATAGAAGAAGTTGCCTCGTCTAATATGAGAATCTTAGGAATAGCCAGAAAGACTCGGGCAATGGTCAAAAGCTGGGCTTGACCGACAGAGAGAGATTCACCCGCATTTTCAAGTTTGGTATCATAGCCTTGTGGTAACTGTTGGATGAAAAAGTCTGCATTGGCTGCTTTGGCTGCAGCAATCACCTGCTCCCGACTAGCATCAGGATTCCCAAAGGCAATATTGTCATGGATGGTTCCTTGCTTGAGCCAGGTTTCCTGGAGCACCATGCCAAACTGCTGGCGTAAAGAGGCACGACTATAGTCATAAATGGATTTCCCATCCAGCAAGATATCTCCAGAGTTAATGGGATAGAAACGCATAAGAAGATTGATAAGAGTTGACTTGCCAGCACCTGTCGGACCAACGATTGCCACCTTGCTACCAGCTGGAATATCAATAGATAAATCCTTAATCAAAATCTTTTCAGGATGGTAGCCAAAAGAGACATGTTTAAAGGAAATAGCTCCCTTAACTTGCTCACTAGTCAAGACTTCCTTGCCTGTTTCAGCCACCTCAGGACTTTCTAAGACAGCATAGACACGCTCTGCACAAGCCAAGGCACTTTGCAATTCGGCTAGAACTGAAGAAATATCGTTAAAGGGCTTGGTATACTGTTGGACATAGTTCAAAAAAAGTCACCAAACGACCTATAGTCAAGGTGGAACCCATCATGATACGATAAGCTCCCACTCCAGCTAGAAGGGCATAAATGAGCGAATTGACAAAGCGAGTCGAAGGATTGACCGTTGAGGAATAAAAGATAGCTGACTGAGAATAGCCTGCGTAGTTGTCATTAGCCTCACGCAGTCTTTGGATAAACTCTGCCTGAGCATTAAAAGACTGGATAATGGTCTGTTGGCTCAACGATTCTTCAGTCAACTGAGTTTGAATTCCCCTAGTCTCTGTTTGCTTCTGGAAGAGATGATAGGAGCGTTTGGCAATGAAGCGTGAAATCACCATGGATAGGGGCGTCAACAACAAGACCAATAGAGTCATGAGGAGATGAATTTGGAGCATGGCTAGAATACTAACCAAAATCATCAAGACGCCAATGAAAAATTGGTTAAATATCATGGTCAAGCCAGCTGCCAACTGCTCGATGTCCGTGGTTACACGACTGACCATCTCTCCACTGCCTTGCCGATCCACAAAAGCAATCGGTAGACGATGGAGCTTATGGATGATTCGCTCTCGTAAGTCTCTGGTATAAGAGAAGATTAGGCGATTATAGAGGAGAGGATTGCCCCATTGAACTAGGGTATTACCCATGACCACCAAAATCATCTGAATGAAAATCTGCCAAAAAACTGATGATGAACCAATCACTAGGACTTGGTCAATAACCTGCCCAATCAAGATTGGTAGGTAGATCGATAAGGCAACCTGGGCAATGGTTCCTAGAAAGGCTAGGAAAAGGAGGAAGGGATGGCTTGCTAAATCTTTAGCCAAACGTTTGAGCGTCTGATTTGCTGTTTGTCGTCTCATGCTAGTCCTCCTTTCCATGTTGGGATGCATTGATTTCGCGGTAGACTTGGCTAGTTTTCATCAAATCCTCGTGCTTGCCGACAGTTAGGAGCTCACCTTTTTCCAAGAGAAGAATCTGGTCAGCCATCTGTAGTGTAGAAGTTCGTTGAGAAATCAAAATTAAGCTCATATTGGGTAAGTTCTCTCTAATAGCTTTCAAGAGCTTAGACTCGGTAATGGTGTCGAGGGCTGAGGTCGCATCATCTAGGATGAGAAACGGAGCTTGATGCAAGACTGCTCGAGCGATAGACAGCCTTTGCTTTTGTCCACCTGAGAAGTTTCGCCCTCCTGCCTCAACTAGGGCATCCAAAAGTCCTTCCTTTTCACTGACAAAATCCTTGGCTTGCGCAATCTCCAAGGACTGCCAAAGTTCTTGGTCCGTTACTTCTTGATGTAAACCTAGAGTCAAGTTGGAACGAATGGTTCCTTTAAAGAGTTCGACTTTTTGGGGCACATAGGCAATCCAAGACCGCCACTCCTCTAAATTACGAGGACTATGTCCATCTCGATAAAGGTCAATGCTTCCCTTGTCTGCTGGATAAAGACCCAGCAAGACTTGGACCAAGCTTGACTTACCAGAACCCGTTCCCCCAATGATACCAAGGATTTGTCCTTGAGTCATATCAAAGGAAATGTCTCTCAGAGAAGGCTGGGCCGCATCAGGATAGGTAAAGGTCATTTCTTGGACTTGTAAAACCTGATTGCTGGTAACTTGCTTTTGTTCTAATTCTGAATGGATATCTTCTGGAGTCTCAGCAAAGACTTCCTCGATTCGCTTGGCTGAGATATAGGACTGGTTGAGGGAATTTATCAGCATGGCGAGCTTGACCAATTCCACCAAAATCTGTAGGAGATAGTTGATAAGGGCAATGAGAGCACCTTGGCTGAGTAGATCTTCTTGAATAGAAACATATCCCTGCCAGATGATGACGAGGAGGGTTCCATTAACAATCAAATAGGTCAGAGGTGTTAATAAACTAGACCAGAAACCTGTTTTTTCTTGCAATCTGGCATAGATTTGGTTAAGGATTTGAAAAATTTGTAACTCTCGTTTTTTTCTTGTCCAAAGGCACGAATAACCCGCATTCCTTGTAATTGCTGGCGCGTTTCTTGAACCAGTTGGTCAGTTTTCTTTCTGAGACTACTGTAGAGAGGATTGACCAGTCTAGAGAGCCCTACAATGACAATGGTCAAAATGATAACCATGACCAAGAACCAGAAAGTCAGCTCAGCTGAGATTCGATAAGCCATAAAGATAGCCCCAAAAAACAATAATAGGTGCTCGCAAAAGAGACGCAGGAATTGATTGATACCAGTCTGAATCTGGTAGGTATCAGAAGTCAAGCGAGTGACCAAGCTAGAAGTTGTCAAACGGTCTCTGCTGTCCTTGGGCAATGAAAGAATATGACGATAGAGGTCGTCTGTCAATTCTTTAGCAAATCCTACCGCTGCCTTGGCTGAGTAAAACTGGGCTATCAAGGCCACTACAACGCCAATCACTGCAAAGATAAGGAGAAGTCCAATCTGCATCCAGAGATGACCTTGATTTTTCTCTGGGGGTAAGGATTGGTCAACAATCCCAGCAATCACCATGGGAACTAAGAGTTCAAACACAGCTTCTAACAGCTTGAACAGCGGGGCTAAAATTGATTCCTTGATGTAGGGTTTAAAGTAAGATAATAGGTGTTTCATAAATCCCTTCTATTCGTATTCTGGAAATGAAGAAAGTGGGAAGCACCCACCCTCTCTGTTTTATACTCAATGAAAATCAAAGAGCAAACTAGGAAGCTAGCCACAGGTTGCTCAAAACACTGTTTTGAGGTTGTAGATAAGACTGACGAAGTCAGCTCAAAACACTGTTTTGAGGTTGCAGATAGAACTGACGAAGTCAGTTACATATATCTACGGCAAGGCAACGCTGACGTAGTTTGAAGAGATTTTCGAAGAGTATTATTTGTTTAAGTAAGGCAGTAGATAGCCGTATCCTGCCTCTTCCATCTCATCCTTGGATACAAAGCGCAAGGATGCAGAATTAATACAGTAACGAAGTCCACCTAACTCCCGAGGTCCATCTGTGAAAACGTGGCCCAAGTGAGCATTGCCTGACCGAGAACGAACCTCGATTCGCTCCATTCCATGACTCATGTCCTTGTAATAATGAATCAATTCCTTGGAAATTGGACGGCTAAAGCTTGGCCAACCACATCCTGAGGCAAACTTATCCTTGGCGAAAAAGAGTGGCTCACCTGTCGTGATATCAACATAAATCCCTTCTTCAAAGGTTTGGTCATAAGCATTGGTAAATGGAGCCTCTGTAGCAGATTCTTGGGTAACACGATAAGATTCTTCTGATAAGCTTTTCCTTAACACTTCTTGACTAGGCTTTTCATAATTTGCTGCATCAATCAATGGCTTCTCAGCATCGGTCACATCGATATGACAGTAACCAGAAGGATTTTTTTTGAGATAGTCTTGATGGTAGTCTTCAGCCAAAATGTAATGATGTAGTTTCTCCACCTCTACTGCAATCTTGCGACCAAGCATACGTTCCTGCTCCTGCACAACAGTGTAGATAGTTGGCAAGTCTGCTTCATCTTGGTAATAAATCCCAGTTCGATATTGGCGACCACGGTCATTCCCTTGTTGATTGATTGACAAGGGATCGATGACTCGGAAATAATAGAGCAAAATTTCTCTAAGTGACACTGCTTTCTCATCGTAAATCACTTGCACAGTTTCTGCATGGTCTGTTTCCTTGAGCAACTGATAATTGGTCGTTTCGACTTGTCCATTAGCGTAGCCGACACTGGTTGCAAGCACTCCAGAAATGCGTGAAAAATATTCCTCTAGGCCCCAAAAGCAACCACCTGCTAGATAAATTTCTGCCATCTTCGTTTCTCCTTTATCAAGTTTATAACTAGACTTCTTTTCAAAAAAAGGATAGGAAGCCCTCTGGTCGAGAGTTTCCCCATCCTATCATCTATTCTTTATTTTGCTTCGACACGGACACCTTGGGTATCAACTTTCAAGTCATGAAGTTTTCCTTTGAAAGGTTGCTTTTCCAATTCTGCCTTAATCGTTGGCATCTTGTCATGAGAAGCCAGAACCATAACTGTCGGCCCAGCACCAGAGAGGTAGGTTGCATAGGCACCATTCTCTTTGGCTACTTGCTTAATCGTCGCAAATTCTCTCACCAAGTCCTGACGATAGCGCTCGTGAAAGAGGTCTCCCTCGATTGCTTGACCAGCGGTCACCATGTCTCCTGCCAACAAGGCAGCAACCGCCACATTGGCGATAGAACTAGCAGCAACAGCTTCCTTGTAAGACAATTTTTTAGGCAAGACACCACGGCTATCGCGAGTGCGCAATTCATAGTTGGGAATGTAGGCTAGGAAATCACACTCTGGGAAGTCTGCTACGATAGCTGAAACTTGCCCATCAACAGAGCTTGCAATAACGAGATTACCATAAATGGCTGGAGCCACATTGTCAGGATGCCCTTCTATCTTGGTCGCTAACTGCAATTTCATGGTCTGACAAGTTGAGCTGACCTAGTTGATTAGCTAGTTCAATCCCAGCAACAATAACCGAGCTAGAAGAACCCAAACCACGCGCCAAAGGAACATCACTGGTCATTTTCAAACGTCTTGGTTGCAAGTCTGGTAGAATTTGCAAGGCAATTTTGAGCAAGAGATTACGCTCGTCATGGGGAATCCATTTGCCAATCTGGTGTTCAATCAACCACTCTTCCCGTTCTTCGCAGACCTCAATTTGAAGATACTTGGATACAGCTACACCGACCGAGTCAAAACCTGGCCCGATATTGGCACTGGTTGCAGGTACAATAATCTTCATCTTATTCTCCTAGCACCTTGAAGGTATTCAAGAGGTCGAATTCTGAAACCTTCTTCAATTCAGCTGAGACATTTCAAGCTGGGCTTTATTAATCTTATGTGTAATAATCACTACACGCGCCTTGTCACCTTCTTTTCCATCTTGGAGGATTTGCTTGAAGGAAATATCTTGAGCGTTGAAAATCTCAGCCAATTTCAAGACCTGACCTTTTGAGTCTGGAGCCAAGATTGAGAAATAGTAGTTTGCTTTAACATCTTCTGGATTGGCCAAAACCAATTCACGGCTGTATTCGTTGAAGTCTTTACCAATCGTTCCATCATTCAAACGACGAACGATACGGACAATGTCCGCTACCACACTTGTTGCTGTTGGTTTTTGACCCGCACCTGGTCCGTAATACATAGACTCACCGATACCGATAGATTCTACAAAGACTGCGTTCATTACCCCATTCACACTGGCAAGTGGGTGTGCTTTAGGAAGGAAGGTTGGAGTCACTTCTGCGGCAATCCCTGAAGGAGTTTCTTCAATAGAACCAACCAATTTCACTACATAACCAAGCTCTTGAGCTACAGCTACGTCTTCTGGTGTGATGTTGCGGATTCCCTTGTGGGCTACATCGTCAAAGGCAACCTTCATGCCAAAAGCAAATTGGCTCAAAATAACCATCTTGTAGGCTGCATCAATCCCATCCACGTCATTTGTCGGATCGCTTTCTGCAAAACCAAGTCTTTGCGCTTCCGCTAGAGCATCATCGTAAGACCAGCCTTCTTCCACCATCTTGGTCATCATGAAGTTAGAAGTTCCGTTGACTACTCCAAGCACGCGCGTGATTTTATCAGAAGCCAAGGAATTTGCCAACGTACGAAGAATTGGAATCCCACCAGCTACTGCTGCTTCGTAGTAAAGTGCTACCTTGTTAGCTTGAGCAATTTTTAGCAACTCTGCACCATGGACCGCCAAAAGGTCCTTGTTAGCAGTAACAACGTGTTTTCCAGCTTCCAAGGCACGAGTGATAAAGGTTTTAGCAGGTTCGATACGCCCCATCAATTCCACTACAATCGTAATGTCTTGGTCTGATAAAATATCATACACATTGGTTACAAAGTTAAAATCATTCCCTGCTGCAAGCAAGCGATTCTTTTCTTCTTCATCCTTAACCAATACCTTAGCAACTTCAATCTCTGAATGTGCTGATTGATTGATTTTTTCTCCATTTTCCTTTAGGAGGAAAGGCACACCACTTGCAACGGTACCAAATCCTAGTAAAGCAATTTTAACTGTCATGTTAGTCTCCTCGAAATTTTCTAATATAGCCATTATAACAGAATTTTGTGAAAATTCCTATTATAGTAAATCACTATTTCAGTCTAGAAAAGAAAAAACGAATCAGACGATTCGCTCTTCTTAAAATCTAGAAATAACTTTCCAGAAAGGATTATCCAATCTTTTGTAGATTAATCACTGCATCGTGATTCAGCAAAACTTGGCCATACTCTTGCAAGACTGAGCGACTGATATCACTATCTTCCGCAAACTCGCGCATACGAGCCAAGAGCCAAGCTGGATATGGACTTGGATGATTTTCAATATCTACTAAAATGGTCAAATAATAGCGCTCATTCATCTTGTAGAGTTCAGAAGTTTCCATGTCAAAAGTCACTGTCTTAACAAAAGCCACCAAGTCAGCTAACTTAGAAAGAAAGGATGTAGTAGATGTAGGGCTCTTTCTTGCTCTCAACTTCTTGTTCAGCCTGCTCTTGCTCTTCTTCCTTGGCTTCGACTTGCTCTAGAGATTGAATCGCTTCGATATCATCCTTAGTTTTGTCTGCGATGCTTTTTTCCAAGGTTTTGATAAATTCATCTGGCGACATTTGAGCCAATTCTTCCATATCTGGTAAATCCGATAAGTCTTCAAAATCTAGATTTTGGTCAATCTTTGATTTGGTTACAAAGACATCGACCTTATCCGGTTTTGGAGTCACACGGAAGCTCAACATGCCTGTATCCAAAAAGCTCTCAGGCATCTCTAATTCATCCAAGATAGCATAAAAGAATTCTTCTGTTTTTTCTTGAGGAACAAGAAAGTCAGCAATCTCCATGCCACGATCCATCAAATCCTCTAAAGACATCGTAATTTTCAAAGTTGTATCACTAATTTGTTTCATTTTCATTGCTAGTAACCTCATACTTTCAGTTCTATCTATTATACTAGATTTTTACGATTTTATCAAAAGAAGGCTCCTCTATCAGGCTAGAATTTCCCTAGGATCTTTTCTGCAGAAGACTCTCAAATAGAATTTCTGCTAACAAATAGAAAAAGCCTTCAAAATCGGCTCTTGTCCGACTTTGAAGACCTGATGCATCAAAAAAACTTATAATTTAAAGGTTGCTACACCCAGGATAGAACGATTTAAGTTTCGAAGAATTTGAAGACTTTGCTCAAATTTCTTATAACGAGTTACTCCATATTCTTCAACAAGAAGGACTGTATCTCTTTCTAAAAGAGATGGTACATCTTGTAAATCTACAAAATGCATTCCTTTTAAAGACTCTTGATTTTGTTTCAATTTATCTAGGATAGCTTTATTTGAGCTAACGATAGTCAACTCTTGTCCAGCATTTTTGTATGACAAGACATCTGCTAGGTTGGCAATTGTTGTAATCTCTGTTACAAAATCAATTTGATATTGAGAAAAATCACCTGCTCTATTGATTGTTGGGTTAAAGAGATAAACCAACACATTTCCCATCACAACCAAAATCACACAGACAACTCCAATAACTACTAAACGAAGAATTAAATTCTTCACATTTAAGCCAAGTGCTGTTTCACCACTTGCGTTCAATTCTTTAGAGTTGATAGTTTCCAATTTTTCAATTTTCACATTTGCATAGGTATGTTTAAATTTCTCAATCAACCCATCAATTTTTTTCTCTAACAAGTCATTAGCATCTTTACTTGGTGTCAAAATTTTCACACCAACCCCTGCATCGTCAATCATATAGTAAACGGTCAATTTTTTCCACCAATAGTCATTCGTTGAATTTTTCAAGGTTGTTTCGGTCGTATCCAATTCACTGGCAATTTTTTTCAACTCACTGGGTTCTACATCATTGAAAAGATAAGCTCCATTCAAATTCCCATCAATCAATTTCCCATAAAAATCACTATAACCACCAATTTGATGATTCAAAATCGTTTTAGCTGAATCTTCTGGAGGGGTGATTTTATAGCTGATATAAGTTGAATAACTTGTTGTGTCTTTGACAGTATTTTTATTCTTAACTGCTTTAATTGTAAATGGTACAGCAATAAGAGCAAATAAAGCTATGAGAGCTAAAATATTTGCTTTTCGTTTTTTGTAAAGATTTGCAAACAAATCAGCTACTGAATAATGTTCAAACATGATTTTTTTCTCCTTTGTTTAGTAGATACTGGTTTTCTTTTGTAAGCATTTTTGCTACAAATATAATCACAAGAACAATTCCCCAGAATTGCATTGTAAATAGATTGAAGAAACTTTCTGAAAAGCTACTTCTAGGCATAAAGAATAGATTATTCAAGATGAGTAGGGACAAGGCAAATAGGATTGTTCTTGAACGATAGGCTACTTGCAGCATGGCTATAAATAATACACCGAGTAAAAGACTAAGTAGAAAGACTCCTATCATACCATAGTCTGTATACAACTCCATGATATAACTACTTCCGATACCATGTCCTTTTAGGTACTCCTTGTTCAAAACAAGATAGGATAGATTGTGGGCATAACTATTACTATCAATAGCTAATTCTACACTATTGGTTGTATGTTCGAAGGCTTTTCCTCCGAAAATGGCCCCCAAACTTCCCCTCGCAAAATAATCCAGAACAGGACCAAAAGTAAAATTACGGAAATCTCGATAAGGGAGACTACTGTTAAATAGAAAACCTCGAGCCAGAACTCCAAAACTAGTCCCTTGTTTATAGATAAAGTCAAGCAGGATATCCCAGAAACCTGTATGGGAAACTTGGACATTATCCCGTACATAATTGAGCACTCCCATCGCTAACATGAGAATAGGAGAACCTACAAAAATCGCTAACTTTTCTTTAAATCCAATCCATTTTCCTTTTTCAGTTTGCTCCCGCATAAAATAATAAACAAAAGCAAATAAAATACTTAAAATGAAGGGATTTCGTGTCCCAATTGCCAAATGAATGGTATTAGCTGCTATAAAGGAGACAAGTACTGCTGTTGCCTGCAATTTCTTAGGTTTCGTTGCCAGATACATACACATTGCATAGACCGTAAAGGTAGACAAAATATAGGTAAAATAAGGCAGTTTACTTTCAAAATTTGCATAGTAGGCATAGTAGGAAGTCTGCAAGCGATACAGGAGTCGTTCAAATAATCTAATGAAATAGAAAGGATAGGTTAGAAGAAAAACTCCTAGCGATACAAAGCGCAACCGCTTGATGTAAACCTCTTTTAGAGAACTTTCCTATATTTGGTACTTTTATTTTCTTCCTAGCTATGAAGTAACGAGCCAGGATGCCTCCTGTGGTCAAGCCCAAAATCGAAACCATGACAACTATAAAGGCAAAAGCGATAGGCTATGGGATGATAGGTATCCAAAGCACCATCCCTAAAATAATCAATGGTCGGTCTTGATACTAGAAAGATAAAAATAGTTAAAAAGAAAATAAAATGGATTAAGTAATACTTGATATCATTCCAACAAGCAATTAAGCTACTAACCAGTAAGAACAATAAAGTAGAAAGCAAGCTAACATTGTCATTATTAAACAGATACACAATTCCACTTACTAGCGTCAAGGCATAGCTAACTATGGTCAAACTAAATAATAATCGTTTTCCATCAATCACTTGCTCACCCCCGTTCTAATGTAATTTTTTAGATTTTTCAATATTTTTCAGTAATAAGAATCGGTATAAGGAAATATTTATAAATAGAGCCAAGGCACTAATTCTTCTCCCCTTACGGAAAATTGGATTCCTAGCAATAGCAAAGGCATGGCCTTTTAAAAAACGATGAATCTGAGAATAGGCTTCAAACTGTTTATACTGATCATCTAGCAACATCTTATCCAGAATAAAGAAGTGGGCATAGGCCAATCTGAAGAAAGCAACCTCTTTCAAAGTCAGGATAGTTTTTCACAACTTCATTATAAAACTTTTGATAGATATCAATATAGGCTAAATCCTTCTCTGCATAAGGTTTAGTCGTAATGCTATCCCCTCTATGGAAATAGTAATAATAGGGTTTGGTATTAACCACATATTTCTTAGCCAACTTGATTAAATCAAAATGATAATAGGCATCTTCGTAAATCAATCCCTTAGGAAAGGATAGGGCAGTTGCAAACTCTCTCTTGATTAGCTTATTGCAGATCGTTCCAGGTATTTTTTCACCTATGAGGTATTCCCTTAGAAATGTTTGGGAATCACAGACAAAATAGTCATCCTGATTAGCTGACTGTGGGCTCTCATCATTAGCATAGACATTCATGACACCACAGCTTGAAACATCCGCATCTTCTCGAATTAATTGCTCATATAAGCTCTGAATCATTTCTGGATGGATATAATCATCTGAGTCAATAAAAATCAGATAATCTCCGTGAGCCTGCTTCATTCCATCATTTCGTGCTTGCGACAAGCCTTCGTTCTTTTTATGAAGCACTGACACCCTATCATCTTGTTCAGCGATTGAATCACACAAGCGACCACTTTCATCTGTTGCACCATCGTCAACAAGAATAATTTCCAGATTTTGATAGGTCTGCTCCTGAATGGAAGCTATCGATTTTTCTAGGTATTGCGCCACATTATAGACTGGTACAATGACACTAATTAATGCAGTTTCCATGCTACTCCTCTAATAGTTTTTCTACTTGTTCGATTTGTTTGGCAATTGTAAATTGCTGAATGAATTGGCTAGCCTCATTGACATCGAAGTTTGAGGCAGAAGTCATGTATTCAATAATTGCCTGAGCTGCCTCTTGATTGCTCTCAATGATTTGTCCAAATTGTCCTTCTTGAGATAACTCCTCAGCCCCTCCGACATCCGTAGAAACAAAAGGAAGTCCCAGACTCAAGGCCTCTACATACACTCCAGGAAAGCCTTCTTGTTTAGACATAGACAAGAGAACTTTCATCTGAGACAAATACTGGTAAGGATTTTTTTGATAACCAAGGAAATGTACATAGTCTTCAAGCTCATACTCTTTGACTCGTTTTTTCAGTTCCTCTTCCATATCACCAGCCCCTATGAAGTAGAGATGATAGTTTTTTCCCTCTTGGTGTAATAAGCGTATCACTTCCACCACACGGTCAGAACCCTTATTTTCCTCAATCCGTCCGATAGTACAGATACTTTGAGGCGCAATCTCGATATCGATCTTCTCTTGAGATTTTTCTAAAATAGTCTTAAAGTCATATCCATTGTAGACCGTCTGTAATTTTGAAGCATAATCTGGATAGACTTCCTTGATAGAATTGCTGGTCTTTTTTTGAAATTCCTACAATGGTATCCGCAGCATCCAACTGGCGTCTATGTGATTCTCTTTTTGAGCTATCCTTAAGAAATTCTTCGATACTTCCATGAATCCAAGAGATTTTCTTGACTTCTTTTCTTTTAGAGAACAAAAGTGGAGGATTCATAATGGTAAAGGAAACTTCAACATCATAGTCATCTTTTACAAGCAAGCGACGTGTCAGTCTTGGAAAATAAATTCTCATTCTCCACAAAAGAGCTCGAATCCATCTGGCTTGGCGATAATCCTGAAGGGATTTTAAAATGCCTACATGCTTGGGAACAGATTCGTATCCCTTATCAAAATGCTCCATTTCAAGAATATCAATATCATACTTTTCTGGATCTAGATTTGAAACAATGGTAGATAGAATCTTCTCTGCTCCACCCCCGAGAAAAAAAGACCACATAAAAAAATAAGATTTTTTTCTTAGCCAC